>Ga0163144_10004477_pt1 | contig 31445 bp, 22 predicted proteins | sample OliLak19BULKMAT1_FD_123175 | JGI IMG/M metagenome (GOLD analysis project Ga0163144, IMG submission 123175) | Freshwater microbial mat bacterial communities from Lake Vanda, McMurdo Dry Valleys, Antarctica - Oligotrophic Lake LV.19.BULKMAT1 | ecosystem: Environmental > Aquatic > Freshwater >... | reverse complement strand
TCGCAACCGTCTCCGCCATTGCCCCGGGGCACGCCTCAGCGGCGTGCAACCTCATTCCCGGCACCGCCAAGACCTTCGGCGCCGCGCTCGGGGCGACCAACCGGCCGTACGCGGCGCCCGGCGAGCGGGTCGAGATCCGGCTTCGTTCGTGCGATCCGTCGCCGGGGTTCCTCTCTGGCGGCGACGATCACGTCGTCACCCTGGTCTTCCACGCGAGCGCGGGCAACACCCTTCACGCGGTCGTGTTGGCGGCGGATTGCAGCCAGGTCGATCTCGGGCCGTGTAGCGCGGCGCCGGGGATGGTGTCGGCGATCTGCCGGGAGGTGGCGGCGGGCGACTTGCAGACCCGCATCGATCTCGACCAGCACGATCGTCGTTTGAACTTCGCCTTCCCGGATACCGACGCGGTGCTGGCACCCGACGGCGACGACGTTACGCTCGCCGGTCCGGTCGCGATCGGCGTCACGGCGGCGGGTGCACCAGTTGCCTGCGGTCTCGCCACCGCCCCGTGTTCGGGGCAGGTCGGTCTCTTGGCGTGCATAGACGCGCTCTACGCCAACGACGGTGCGTGCGGCACGGCGGTCCCGGACGCGCGCTTCTCCTCGTTCACCGCATTGCCGCCGCCGAACGATTTCCAGGCCGACTGTTTCAAAGAGGGTCCGCCGTGCACCGCGACGGCGACCGCGACCCGGATGGCAGTCGACGCCGCCGGGAATCTCCTCATGCCGCTCGGCTGGGGCGGCGTCCTGGTGCGCGATGCCGGCGTGCCGGTGCCGCGTCTGATCCGGACGCGTTTTGAGTCGCCGTTCGCGTTCACGGTGCCGACGCAGGCGTTCTTGCATTCGTTCACGCCCGAGGGCGGGCTCTTGCCGCCGATCTTCGAACCGCAAATCGACCCGACCGTGGCGTCGCCGAACGTCGTCACGCTCTTCGGCTCGGTCGACGCGCCCTACACGATCCTCACCGTCGTCCGCCATCACGGCACCTGCGTCGGCGGCAGCGAGGCCGACACGCGCTGCGCCGTGGATCTCGATTGCAAGGGCGGCACGTGCCAGACCTCCTGCGTCGACGACCCGGCGACGCTCTGCACGACCGACGGCGAGTGCACGACGGGCGTCTGCGGCCGACTCTTCGACTTCGGTCCGGCGGTGACCGGCGGCGGACCCGTCGTGATCCAACGTGCGACGCCGCATTTCTGCCAGCTGCCGCCGCACGCGGCCTGCACCGGCCCCGGCGATTGCCCGACCGTCGGCGATGCCTGCGTCGGCTACGCGTTCGAGGCCAATACGCCCGTGCCGCTCGAGGGCCTCGCCGCCAGCACCACGGCGCGCACCTTCTCGATCCGCGAGTCGATCGACGGCGTCGATCGCAACGGCGACGGCGACACCAACGACACGGTGATGACGTTCCGTGCCCGCGCCAGCGGGCAGCAGAATCTGCTCGGCGCAACCGCCGGCTGCGGCGGCCTCTCCGGCACGCCCGAGGGCCGGGCCACGGTCCGCGTCCAGGAGGCCCCCTTCAGCTTCCCGGCCGTCGCCGTCGAGAACGACGTGCTGGCGTTCCTCGAGTCCGAGTACGGGCAGCTCGGCTGCGATCAGAACGGCGACTTCGATTTCTCCGACGGCATCCTCCGCATCTTCCGCCTCGGCATGGGCGAGACGCCGATCGCCACGGCGCGCGCCGTCGATGCGGCGCCGCGGATCGACGGCGCGCCGGTCGCGGTCTCGAGCGGCCGCGCCTACGTCCGCACGTCCGAGGCCGCCATGGGGCGCCACGGCCTCGCGCGCCCGAGCCGGGCCTTCGGCGGCGGCGACGCGAACGGCGCTTCGTACTCCAGGGACGTCTCCGCCGACGGCCGCTACGTCGTCTACGCCAGCAATGCGAGCAACCTGATCGCCCCGGGGCTCGACACCGGGGGGCTCGGCGACATCTTCCGTTACGACCGCCAGACGGGCACCACCGTGCGCGTGAGCGAGGCCTTCGGCGGTGGGTCGGCGAACAGCTATTCGAGCGACGCGAGCATCTCGGCCGATGGCCGGTTCGTGGCGTTCGAGAGCCAGGCGACGAACCTGCTCGCGGCGCCGGTGGGCGACGGGTCCACCAACGCGGTGTACTTGCGCGACCTCCAGATGGGCACCACCGAGCTGGTGAGCGAGGCCTTCGGCGGCGGGTTCCCGAACGGCATTTCCTTCACCCCTTCCATCTCCGACGACGGCCAGGTGATCGCCTTCCTCAGCCGCGCCTCCAACCTCCTGGCCCCCGGCGAGGACACGAACAACGACCAGGACGTCTTCGTCTACGACCGCGTCGCCGACACGATCGAGCGCGTCTCCGTCTTCTCGAACGGCGACGAGGCACCCGCCCCGGGGTTCGGTGCGGGCGGACTCCCGATGACCGGCGACGGCCGCTTCGTCGCATTCCTGAGCGCCCAGGGCTTCGACCCGGCGGATACCAACGGCATCGCCGACGTCTACCTGCGCGACCGCGTGCTCGGGACGACCGAGCTGGTGAGCGTCGCGTTCGCCGGCGGGGGCGCGGGCAATGCCTCCCGGCCGAGCGGCATCTCGGCCGACGGGCGCTACGTCGCCTTCTCGAGCTGTGACAGCGGGCAGCTGCTCGCCCCCGGCAAGGACACCAACGACAAATGCGACGTGTTCGTGCGCGATCGGGTGCGGGGCGTCAACGAACGCGTGAGCCTGGCCAGCGACGGCAGCCAGATCCAGGCCGGCGGCTTCAGCTTCACGTCCACGCTGGGAAGCCGCGGCATGTCGGCCGACGGCCGCTTCGTCGCGTTCGTCAGCAACGCTCCGCAGCTCGTGCTCGGTACGCTGTACAGCGGCGCCTACCCGGTCTTCGTGCACGACCGGGCGAGCGGCGTCACCGAGCAAGTGACGGTCGCCGCCGACGGCACGCCGGCCGAGGACTTCGGCGGCACCTTCCCGCAGCCGGCGTCGCTCTCGGCCGACGGGCGCGTAGTGGCGTTCGGCTCCCGGGCGTCGAACCTCCAGGGCCCGTTCACCGACTTCAACGGCACCGACGACGTCTACGTCCGTGCGCTGAACGCCGCCGCGTCCCCGGCCGTCGACGCGCTCCTCTTCCCCAACGGCCGCCTCGACGACACCGTGCTCGAGATCGCCGACGCGGCGACCGGCACCGTGACGACGGAGTGCCCCGCCGGCGACGTCACGGTCGCCGGCACCACCGCGGCGTATCTGCGTCCCGAGTCGAGCGTCGGGACGGGTGCGTGCCCCGGCGGCTCGCTGAACGGCGACGCCGACGTCACCGACGAGGTCGTGCAGCTCGTGCAGGGCGTCGGGCCCACCGTGAACCTCGGTCGCGCCGCGACCGCCGTCGTCGCCTCGACGACCCGCGTCGCCGCGCTCGTCTCCGAGCCGGCACAGGGTGCGACCATCCTGAACGGCGACGGCGACGCGTTCGATCAGGTGCTCGAGGTCTATTCGATCGCCGGCGCCGCGTGGGCGAACGTCGGCCAGGCCGCCGACGCGCTCGCGATCGCGGGCGACCACGTGGCGTTCATCACCCCCGAGGCGGCGCAGGGTGGGCCGTCGCTGAACGGCGATGCCGACACCGACGACCGCGTCGTCCAGGTGTACGACGCCGCGACCGCGACGCGCACCAACCTCGGCCTCGCGGCGGAGGAGCTCGTGCTCGGCGAGCCCGTCGGCACCGTCTGCGGCCCGCATCATCTGATGGCGTTCCGCTCGCTCGAGGCGGCCGAGAACGATGCCGACCAGAACGGCGACGGCGATACGCTCGACGGCGTGCTCTCCGTGTACGACATCACGACCAATACGACGTACGCCCTCGGGGAAGCGGTGACGCCGTGCCGGCTCGAAGCCTGCGATCCGCGCGCGCCCTATCGCGTGAACGGCGGCGACGTCCGCTTCCTCACCTTCGAGAGCGACCAGAGCCAGGACCTCGACGGCAACGGCGTGATCGGCGGCCTCGTGCTGCAGAATTTCGACATATGTACTGGTGCGGTCACCGTGGTCGGCGCCGTCGATCCCGACTCCACGTCCGATCCGTTGAAGATCATCGACGAGGGGACGGCGTTCACCACCCCAGCCGGCCGCTGTGCGACCGATCCGTTCGCGTGCAGCGTTCCGGCCGACTGTCCGGTCGGATCGTACTGCAACGGCGTCACCGGCTACTGCACGCTCACCACCCCGCCGACCTGCCGTCCGGACGGCAACGACTGTCCGTCCGGCGCCCTCTGCCTGGCCGAGCCCGTCACGGTCGGTGTGCCGGAGCGTGACAGCGACGACGACGGCGTGCCGGACGCGATCGACAACTGTCCCGAGCTCGCCAACCCGGCGCAAGCCGACGGCGATCACGACAACGTCGGCGACGCTTGCGACGTCGAGACCGTCGATCTCTGTCCCGCGCAACCCCGTGAGGATTGCCGGACCGCGACGGTAGCGCTCAAGTCGTCGGTCTCGATCAAGGACGACAAGACGAACGCCAAGGACGCGATCCAGTGGAAGTGGACGAGCGGCGCCGCCACCGCGGCGAACGAGTTCGGTGATCCCGTTGCGTCCGATGCGTACCGGCTCTGCATCTACGAGGGCCAGACCCCGAACGCGACGGTCCGCACCGACGTGCGCTTCGCGCCCGGCGGCGTTTGCGATGGCAAGCCGTGCTGGAAGGCGATCGGCAATCCGCCCGGCGTCAAGGGCTTCCAGTACAAGAGCAAGACGCGCGGCAGCCTCGCGCTCAAGCCCGGTATCGACGGCAAGGCGCAGATCAAGCTCGCCGTAAAAGGGATCGCCGCCCTCCTGCCGCCGCTCCCGCTCGGGAGCTTCCCGCTGCGCGTGCAGCTGGACGGCGCGGGGACCTGCTGGGAAACCACGTTCGACACGGCGACGAAGAACGAGGAGTCCAAGCTACAAGCGAAGGGCCCGGGTAGCCCGTAGTTCCCACGGCGCAGCAGCATCCGTGATCAGTTTGGAGAGGAGGTCGACATGACGACGTTCGTTCTCGTCCACGGTGCGTTCGGCAGCCCGGCGGAGCTGGCGCCGGTGATCCCCGAGATCGAGGCGCTCGGTCACCGTGCGATCGCCGTCGATCTGCCGTGCGTGGACCCGGCGGCGACGCTCGACGACTATGCCCGGACGGTGGTCGAGGCGATGGCTGGGATCACAGGGCCGGTCGTGGTCGTCGGCCATTCGGCGGGCGGCGCGACGATCTCGCTCGTGCCCAGCCGGACCCGCGTCGACCGCCTGGTTTACGTGACGGCGGTCGTTCCCGAGCCGGGGCGCTCGATCGCAGACGTCGTTGGCGCCGACGTTCGCGAGACGATGCTGTCGGTCTCCCGGGACGACGGTAACGGCTGCCGATCGTTCGACCTGGAGGTGCTGGCCGCGCTGGCGCCACCGGAGGAACGGGAGGCGTATCTGGCCTTCCTCGGAGCCACGCAACGCCCCCAGGGCTGGGCCGCGTTGGAACAGCCCTGGCCCGGCCGGTCCCTTCCCGACGTGCCCCGCACCTATGTGCTCTGCACGGAGGACCAGATCATACCGCCCGCGAAACAGCGCGAGATGGCGGCGCGCCTGGGCGTGGAGCCGATCGAGATCGCCTCCGAACACGCGGTCTTCACCTTCCAGCCCCACGCGCTCGCCGCGGTGTTGGTGGCGCACTGCCGATCTACGTGAGCTTCTTTCTTCGCCCAAGTCAGGGCCTTCGGGCTCAGCGGATCGAGACGGCCTGGGACTTGGCCGGTCCTTCGTGCGGTTGACGCTGATCCGTGGCGTCGCTCGGGTGTTACTCGCCGCGCTCGCCGGCGCGGGTCGCCGTCGGCCCGTGTAGCGCGCCGATCAAGCGGCCGGCCTCCGCTTCGGGCGCTACCGCGCCCGCCACGGAAAGTGTTATGCCGGCGCGCCCCCCATGAGCACCCCCTTCCCGTCATGAACTGCGGCGGCTGCGGCAGGGTCAACCGCGACGACTCGCGCTTCTGCGTCGCTTGCGGCACGGCGCTGGTCGCGCGTTGTCCGGCCTGCGGGCGCGAGGCGGAGGCGGACGCGCGTTTTTGTGGAGGGTGCGGCTCGGCCATCGCCGCGTCGCCTCCGACGCCGCCCACGGAGACCACCGTTGCGCGCAAGACCGTGACGATCGTCTTCGCCGATCTCGCCGGCTCGACGGCGCTGCACGAGCGCATCGACGCCGAGTCGGCGCGCGCGCTCATGGACCGCTACTATCGGACGCTGCACGCGGTCGTCGACGCGCACGGCGGCACGGTCGTGAAGCTGCTCGGCGACGGCGTCATGGTCGCGTTCGGGGTGCCGCGCTTGGCGGAGGACGACGCGATCCGCGCCGTGCGGGCCGCGGTCGGGATGCAGGAGGCGTTTCGGACGCTCGCCGAGGGGCAGGCCGCGGCGCTGGGCGCGATGGGGCTCCGCGTCGCCGTCAACACCGGCGAGGTGGTCGTGAGCGGGGCGCACGACGACGTCGTCGGTGATCCGGTGAACGTCGCGGCGCGCTTGCAGCAGGAGGCGCAGGACGGCGAGGTGCTGATCGGCGAAGCGACGCGGCGCCTGGTGAGCAATCTCGTGACGCTGGAGCTCTTCGGGACGCTCGCGCTCAAGGGTCGCGCCGAGACCGTCGCGGCGTATCGCGTGGTCTCGCTCGAGCGGCCAGCCGGGGCGCCGGCGCTGGCCTTCGTCGGCCGCGACGACGAGCTGCGACGCCTCACGGCGGTCTTCGACGCTGCGGTGCGGGCCCGAGCAGCTCGCCTCGCCGTGATCCTCGGGTCCCCGGGCCTCGGGAAATCGCGCTTGGTCGGCGAGCTGGTGCACCGCGTCGGCGCGGGCTCGACCATCGTGAGTGCGCATTGCGACGCGACCGGGGGAGCCACCCTCGCCCCGCTTGCCGATGCCCTCCGGGCGATCTTCGCACTCGACGCCGCCGCGGGCGGCGACACCGTGCGCGCCGCGATCGAGGATCGCATGGGCCCGGGCGCGCCCGACCGTGCTCGCATCGCGACCGGAGTCGCGGCGCTGCTTGCCGGTACACCGGCGGCGCCGGAAGAGACCTTCTTCGTCGTGCGGCGTTTTCTCGGCGCGCTCGCCGGCGCGCAGGCGGTCGTGCTCGTGATCGACGATCTGCAATGGGCCGAACCCCTCCTCCTCGATCTCGTCGAGCATCTGGTGCAGTGGGTGAGCGATGTGCCGCTGCTCGTGCTGGTGGCGGCCCGCCCCGAGCTCCGCGCCGCGCGCTCGTCGCTCACGGTGCCCGGGGGGATCGTCACCGACGTCGTGACGCTCGCCGGCCTCGACGCCGGCGCCGCGACGCGCCTCGCCGCCAACGCGATCGGCGCCGACGCGCTGCCGGCCGCGGTTGCCGGGCGCGTGCTCGCGATCAGCGAGGGCAATCCGCTTTTCGTCGGCGAGCTGGTGCGCATGCTGGTGCAGGACGGCGCCCTCAAGCGCGAAGGCGATCGCTGGACGACGGCGGTCGACCTCTCCACCGTCGCGATGCCGCCCACCATTCATGCTCTGCTCGCCGCTCGCATCGAGCGTCTGCGCCCGGAGGAGCGCATGGTGCTGGAGCGCGCCGCGGTCGTCGGGCGTCAGTTCTCGCGGGCGGCGATCGCCCACCTGCTGCCGCGGGAGGTCACCGACCTCGACGCGCGGCTCGAATCGCTCCGCCGGAGCGAGCTGATCGAGCCCGATACCGGGTGGTTCCTCGGCGAGCCGGCGCTCACCTTCCACCACGGGCTCATCCGCGACGCTGCGTACCGCCGCATCCTGAAGGGTACGCGCGCCGAGCTGCACGAGCGCTTCGCCGACTGGCTCGCGAGCCGAGTCGGCGCGACGACCATCGAGCACGACGAGACGATGGGCTGGCATCTCGAGCAGGCGCATCAGCATCTGCGCGAGCTCGGGCCGATCGATGCGCACGGCCGTGCGATCGGCGAACGCGCGGCGCGCCATCTCGCCGCCGCCGGCCGGCGCGCGCTCGAGCGCGACGATCTGCCGCTCGCCGGCAGCCTGCTCGGCCGGGCGATCAATAGATTGGACTCTGCTGATCCATCACGCGCCGACCTCGCGCTCGACTGGTGCGAGGCGCTGCTGACGGCCGGCGACGTCGGTCCCGCCGCGGCAGCCGTGGCCGAGCTCGCGCGCTTCACCACCGGCTCGGAGCGACTGGGCGCCTGGCACGTCTGCTTCGCCGGCCAGCTCGCCGCGCTCACGGATCCTGCCACGCTGCGCGGCACCGCCGATGCCGTCGCCGATGCCGCCACGGCGCTCGCGTCGTTGGACGATGCCGCGGGCGAGGCCAAGGCCCACGCCGTCCACGCCACCGCGCTCGCGCGGCTCGGCGAGATCGGCGCCTGCGAGGCGGCGCTCGACCGCGCCCTCGCCGCCGCCCGTCGCGCCGGCGATCGGCGCCGCGCCAACGCGGTGCTCGCCGGGGCGCCGGTCGCGGCGCTCTGGGGACCGAGCCCGGTCACGCGCGCGAGCGGACGCTGCCTCGACGTCGTGCGGGTGCTCCGGATCACGCAGGGGGCACCGGCGGTCGAGGCGGTGGCGCTCCGCTGTCAGGCGGTGCTGGAGGCGCTGCGCGGCCGCGCCGAGGCGGCGCGCCGCATGATCGCGGCCTCGCGGCATCTGGTGGAAGAGCTCGGGATCACCCACCGCCTGCTCGAAGCCGAGGTGGCGACCGGACTCATCGAGCTGCTGGAAGGCGACGCCGTCGCCGCCGAGCGCGCGCTGCACCCGGCGTACGACGGGCTCCGCCGCCAGGGGCTCGGGATCGATGCGGCGCAGGCGGCGGCGCTGCTCGGCCGCGCGCTGCTGGCGCAGGGCCGTGCCGCCGAGGCCGAGGCGTTGAGCCACGAGAGCGAGCTGCTCGCCGGCGACGACTTGAAGGCGGCGATCGCCTGGCGCGGTGTCCGGGCCGAGGCGCTGGCGCGGCGTGGCGAGCACGGCGAGGCGATCGCGTTCGCGCGCGCCGCGGTCGGGATCGCGGCGGCGACCGACGCGCTGCTCGACCACGCCGACGCGCGCTTGGCGCTCGCGGCCGCGCTTCGCGCCGCGGGCAAGGGTGCCGAAGCCGAGGCCGAGGAGTCGCGCGCGATCGCGCTCTGGGACGCGAAGGGCGCGACGTTGCTGGCCGAGCGGGCGCGGCGTGAAGGCGGACGGCCCGACCTCGCCGCCGGCGCGCCCGTGGATAGCATTGCGCCGGCGCTGCCCACCCGGCGCCGCGTACGCGAGAACGCGGTGACCACCGGTACTGCTCGGTTCTTCGCCGCGTTCAACGCATACAACCTCGAGGAGTACGCCACCCTGATCAGTGACGACTACGTAGGCGTGCACCATGGCACCGGCTTGACGTTCGACCGCGCCGCCGCGCTCGATCGGATGCAGGCAGTGTTGAAGAGTCGGGACCTCGTGATCACCCAGGAGCCGTTGGGGACGCTCGGCGATGTCCTCGCGCTCTTTCGCCTTTTGACCTCGTCGAGCGGGGCTTCCGGTAAGACGTTCGACGTCGGTCCGTACGACTTCGAGAGCGTCATCATGGTGGAGGTGGACGCGCAGGGACGCCGTCGGCGCTTCGAGCAATTCGAGGACGATCGCCTGGGCGACGCCATCCCGCGGCTGTACGAGCACTACGCCGAGCTGCTCCCCGAGGGCCCGGCACGCACCCGCGCCGCGGCGACGGCGCGCTCGGTCGCCGCCCACATGGCACCGTTCGACTTCGAGCGCCTGGCAGTCACCTTTGCCGCCGACATCGCGGTCGTCGACCATCGCACCGTCGGATTCGGCACGCTGCGCGGGGCGGAGCGGCTGCGCCCCGCCCTCCAGGCCTTCCTCGACCTAATCGACGGCTTCGCGTGGCGCGCCGTCGACATCCTGGCGCTCGAAGCCGAGGGGTTCCTCCTCCGTTACGTGGGCTCTGGCACGGAGCGCGTCGGCGGCTTGCGCTACGAGCGCACGCAGCTCGAGCTGATGGTCTTCGGGGCCGACGGCATGCTCGCCCGCTGGGAGCGCTTCGACGTCGAGCATGCGGCGGTGGCGCTCGCGCGCTTCGACGCCCTGGTGCCTCGCAACGTCGAGGCGCCTGCCGTACACGACGCCAGGCGAGCCGTCGATCAGGTGCGAGCGAACGCGGCCACCACATGGATCGCACGTTTCGATGCCGCAGTGGCGGCCCGGGATCTCGACGCCTTGAGCGCCCTCACCTCCGCGCGGCTTGAGACCGTGCACCACGCCTTCGGCATGACGTTCGGGCGCGATGCCGTTCTGGAGAGGTTCCGATTGCTCTTCCTGGCCGAGCGCTTCACCGAGTCGCACGAGCCGCTGGCGGTCCTCGGTGACTCGCTGGTGCTCGTGTGGTTCGTGACATCATTCATCGGCCTCGTAGATGGCGACCTTGAATTTGGCCCCGCGAGCTCCGTCTATGCCGACCTATTCGAGGTCGACGACGGCGGGCTGGTGATACGGAACGAGACATTCGCCGAGAACCGGCTCGGCGACGCCGTGGCTCGCCTGTACGAGCGTCACGCCGAGATCCTCCCCGACGGCCCTGGACGCGCTCACGCCGCCGGGACGGCGCGCGCGGTCGCGGCCATGGTGGCGCCGCCCGATCTCGAGCGCTACGCGTCGGCGCTCGCCCCCGACGTCGCGTTCGTCGATCACCGCACGGTCGGCTTCGCATCCGGCCGCGGCGCCGACACCCTGCTGCGCGGCTTCCGATCGCTGTTCGAGCTCGCCGACCAGCTGACCACGCGCGTCGAGGACGTGTTGCGGCTCGAGCCCGACGCGGTCCTGCTGCGCTGGACCATCACCGGCACCGATCGCGCCACCGGCGGCGCCTTCGAGTCGGAGTTCCTGCTGCTCTGGGTGTTCGGCCCCGACGGCTGCGTGGTGCACGACGAGACCTTCGACGCCAATCGGGCGGCGGAGGCAGTGGCGCGCTTCGACGCGCTTGTCGCCGGCGCCGACGCTACGTCGACCGCTGAGCTCGAGACGACGCCGTTCGAGAACGCTGCGATCGAGAGCACGCGCCGCATCGTCGCCTCGTGGCACGCCCGCGATTGGCCCGGCCTGCTCGCGCTGCTCCCGGCGGAGTTCCGCTACGTCGACCGGCGGCCAATGGTGCAGCTCGACCTCGATCGCCACGGCTATGTCGAGTTCATCCGCCAGCTCGGCGACATGCGCTCCGTGCGCATCGAGGGCGAGATGCTCGCCACGCGCGGCGAACGTCTCGCGCTCGGCCGGCTCCAGGTCGAGGTCGCCGGTGGCGACGTCGGACCGAGCGAGGTCGAGTTCCTCGACGTCATCGAGGCGAACGATCGCGGCGAGACGGTGGCGCGGGTCAGGTTCGACCCCGCCGATCTCGACGCCGCGTATGCCGAGCTCGACGCGCGCTTCGACGCTGGCGAGGCGGCGGCGCATCCGCGTGCGGCCGCGTGGCTGGGGACGTTGCGACGCCTCACCGCCGCCCGCGACTGGGACGGGTTGGTGGCGTGCTGCGCGCCCACCTTCATTGCCCACGATCACCGACTGGTCGGCTGGGGAACCGTTCACGAGGCAGCGGCGTGGGTCGAGACGGTGCGGGTGCTCGCCGACCTCGCACCGGACGTTCGGCTTCGCATGGACCACACGAGAATCTCCGCTCGCGCGTGGATGAGCGTCGGCGGATGGGTGGGCACGCGCGACGGCGGCCCATTCGAGATCGCCCTCGTCGCCGTCTTCGAAGTAGACGAGGTCGGCCGCCAGCGGCAGATCGATCTCTACGAGCTCACGCAACTCGACCAGGCGCGCGCGCGCTTTGCGGCGATCGTCAGCACGCCCACGGTGGCACCGGAAGCACGCTTCGCGAACGCCGCAACCCGCGCGTGGGGCCAGGCCGCTCTGCAATACCAGGCGCGGGCCCATGGCAGCCACCTCTTCTCGGAACGGTTTCGTTACATGGACCGGCGACGGATAGCGCAGCTCGAGCTCGATCGTGATGGCTTCGGCGAGCTCAGCCGCCAGTTCGAGAACTGGCGCTCGGTCGAGCTCCAGCACGAGCGGCTCGCGACGCGGGGCGAGCACCTCGCGCTCATTCACATTCATCTGGAGGTGGCCGACGCCGACGTCGGCCCGAGCGAGATCGTCAACCTCAACGTGATCGAAACCGACGAGCACGGCCGGTTCGTCGGCTGGGTGCGCTTCGATCCCGAGGACCTCGATGCCGCCTACGCCGAGCTCGACGCGCGCTTCGAGGCCGGCGAGGGCGCGCGCCACCCCGCCGCCCTGGCGGCCAATCGCGCGCGGCTGGAAGCGTTTACCCGGCGCGATTGGGGGGCGCTCACCGCCGTGTTCGCGCCCACCTTCAGCGTCGACGATCATCGACTCCTCGGGTGGGGCACGACGCTCGCCGACCGGACGACGTACGTGCGTTCGCAGCAGGCCACGGTCGAGCTCGCCCCCGATTCGCAGGTACGGATCGAGCACCTGCGCCTTTCCGACGGCGGCTTCTTCGTCCGCGTGTTGGTGCACGGCTCGCGCGAGGGCGGCGCCTTCGAGACGCCGCTCCTGCTCGTCGCCGAGGTCGACGGAGCGGGCCTGGTTTTGCGGTACGACGTCTACGACGTCGACGACTACGAGCGGGCGTGCGCCCGCTTCGACGCGCTGACGGCGACAGCGACACCCACGTCGCCGCCACAGTTCGCGCCGAAGCCCAACGCCGCGACCGCGACGATGGAGCGCATCTGGGCGGCGTTCGACGCGGGCGATCTCGGTGCGGCCCGGTCGCTCTTCGCCATGGGCTTCGAGTGGGACGACCGGCGACCGCTGGTTGGGAGGATGTCCGGCGACGCCGAGTTGATGATCGCCTCGGTGCGCGAACGGTTGGCGATAGGCGCCCGCCTCGAGGAACGCGTGGTCATCGGCACGGCGGGCGATCGCATCGCCATTGCGCGGGCGCTGTGGGCGGGCGGTCCCCCGGAAGGCCGCTTCGAAATGGAGTATCTCGCGCTCCACGAAGTCGACGAGGCCGGGCTGTGCACGGCTCTGATCTTCTTCGACGTCGCCGAGGAGCTCATCGCCAGGCGCGCGGCACGCGATCGCTGGCTCGCGATGGATCCGGTGGCGGCTGCGGTGGTCGGCAACCAGGTGTGCTTCATCGACGCGTGGAACGACGGTGACCGCGCTCGCGTCCGCGCGACCCTTGCCGACGATCTGATCGTCGACGACCACCGGCGGACCGGCATGGGTCGGATCGACGACGTCGAGGTCTATGTCGACAGCATCGTGGCGCTCTGGCAGCTCGCGCCGGATGCGCGTCTCGAAACCTGGTCCTGGCTCGCGGTCGAGCCCCACGGCGCGGTCTTCGTCGTGCGCCGCGCGGGCCAGCTCCCCGACGGCGGCGCCTTCGAGAGCGAGTACCTCGCCCTCACCATCATCAAGCGCGGGCTTTGCACCCGCCTCGAGATGTTCGAGCTCGACGCCGTCGACGCGGCGCTGGCGCGCTTCGCCGAGCTCCGCCCCGACCTCCTGCGCATCCCGCCGAACGCCGCCACGCGCGCCAACGACCTCTATTGCGCGTACTGCCGGGCCGGAGACTGGGAGAAACTACGAGCGCACCACAACCCGGCCTGTGTCTTCGAGAATCGTCGCCGCCTATTGCGCACCAGCGGCGGCATCGAGATGTCGATCGCGAACGCCCGACATCTCTGGGAACCGGGCGTGGACGCCGAGCGGACGGTGCTCGCGACGGCCGGCGCCCGCCTCGTGCTGGAGCACTGGCGCTGGACGGGGCGGGAGCACGACGTGCTGCTATGGGAGCGCGAAAGCCTGGCCGTGCAGGAGGTCGACGCCGAGGGCCGCACCGTCGCGGTCATCATCTTCGACGTCGAGGATCGCGCCGCCGCGAGCGACGAGCTGCTCGAGCGCAGTAGCCGCCTCGACTTCCCGCCGGCGCTCGCGGATCGCCTCGTCGAGATGACCCGCGCCCGGCGCGCCCGCGACATCCCGAGGCTCCGCGCCACGTTCCCCGACGATTTCTACTTCGACGACCGCCGCCGCACCGGCTTCGGCCGCCTCGAGGGACCCGACGCCTACATGGCTGCGGTGGCCGCGCTGTACGAGCAGTCTCCCGACGTGACCGTGGGCGAGCCGCTCTACACGCTCGCCGAAGAAAGCTACGGCTCGCTTGCCGTCGGCCACACCTTCGGGACGCTCAACGACGGCGGTGACTTCGAGTCCGTCTACGTGCAGATGGCGCTCTACGGAGCGAACGGGTTCCGCGGCGCCGAGCTCTTTGAGCTCGAGGACATCGATCGCGCGCGGGCGCGCTTCGCCGAGCTCCGCCCCGACCCGCTGCGTCTGCCGCGGACCGCGGTGACCCGCGCCATCGCTCGCTTCTTCAAGGCGTTCAGCGCCGCCGACTGGGACGCGGTGCGGGCTCTGGTCCGGGACGACTTCGTCTTCGAGGACCGCGGCAAGCGCGCGCTGGTGCGGGGGGACATCGAAACCTGGCTCGGCTCGATGCAGTTCACCGCGGCGCTCCCGGAGATCCGGATCGAGGGCGAGATCATCGCGATGCTCGGCGAGCGGATCGCGCTCCAGCGCATGGCCGTCAAGGGGGGACCCGAGGGCGGTGAGTTCGAGCTCCTGCACCGCATCCGGCTCTTCGATCTCGACGCCGCCGGGAAGATCCGGACGGTGATCCTCTTCGATCTCGACGATCGCAAGCTCGCCTTCGTCGAGGCATTGGAGCGCTTCGCGGCCGGCGAGGCCGCGGAGACCGGCGGCGTGGCGCCGTACGCGGCCTTCATCCGTGCGTTCGCAGCGCATGATTGGGACGCGGCGCGCCGGACGCTGGCGCCGGACTTCGTCTTCGACGATCGCCGTACCCTCGGCCCAGGCAGGCTCGATCGCGACCAGTGGATCGCGTCGTTGCAGGCCCAGGCCGCGCTCGCACCCGGACTCGCGGGAGAGGTGCGTCGCGTCCTCGCCTGGAATCGCCACGGCCTGGTGGCCGAGCTTCGCACCTGCGGCATGGTGGAAGGCGGCGGCCCGTTCGAGAACGTTTTTCTCGCTGTCTTCATGACCAGCGGAGATGGCGTCCGGTCCAGCACCGCGTTCGACCTGACCGACGCCGACCGCGCGCTGGCACGCTTCGCCGAGCTGTCTGGCGACCACGAATTGCGGCCCTGAGCGCCGACCCGAGCGTCCCGGCGAGCAGCCTCGCCACGCTGACGATCTCCCGCCTTCTTCAGCGACCGGGCACGTGGAGGGGGAAGCCCCGGGGACCCCAAAAAGCCTCGTCCGTGAGACAGGCCTCGTCGACCGTGAGCGGCGGGCGATCCGCGAAGGGTGCCTGGCGAATCGGGCAGTCGGTGAGATCGCACGCGGGGCAGAGCCGTCGCCGGCACGGATCGGTGTGGAAGACGATCTCGCCGTCGATGGCGCACGCCGCGATCACCCGCTCCTCGAAGGCATCGGTGGCTTCGTGGGCCTGCTCGACGGTCCAGTGCTCGGGGACGATGAGATGCGCGTCGACGTGCGCGAAGCGACCGGAGCGCATGGCCCGCAGCCGGTGCAGTCGAATGATGCCGCGGGTGCGCTGTTCGTCGAAGGCCGTGACCAGCCTCGTCAGCAGCACCGTATCCTCCTCGTCGAGCAGCCCGCCCGCCGCATGACGCACGAGCTTGAATCCGGTGACGGCGAGGTTCGCGGCCAGCGCGAGCGCCACGGCCGGATCGAGCCAGGTGATCCCCGTCAGGCGCACGAGCACGAGGCCGCCGACGACGCCGAGGCTGGTCCAGAAGTCGGAGAGGACGTGCTGGCCATCGGCGACCAGCACCAGTGATTGCACGCGTCGCCCGGTCGAGACCAGGTACCAACCGAGCGCTGCGTTTGCGGCCCCGGCGGCGAGGGTGATGAGGGCACCGACCGCGATCTCGCCCACCTGGGGGCCGCGCAGGAGATCCGCGACCGCGTACCAGGCGATCGCGACCGCGGCGAACGCGATGAGACCGCCCTCGAACGCGGCACTGAAGTACTCCATCTTGCCGTGCCCGTACGGGTGATCGCGGTCGGCGGGCTTGCCGGCGAACACCAGACTGCCGAGCGCGAAGACGGCCGCGACGACGTTGACGATCGACTCGAGGGCGTCGGACAACACGGCCGCCGAACCGGTGAGGAGATAGGCGCCGTACTTCGCGCCGAGCAGCGCCGTTCCCACCACCAGCGAGATCACCCCGGCGCGCAGGCGGACCGCCGCCTGGGGATCCTTCGGCACGTGGTTCGAGCTCATAGGGGCCGACCGTAGCGAGGCACGTGAGGTCGCGGCAAACGGAGCGCGCGTCAGCGCGCGAGCTTTGCCGTCTCGTCTGCGGCCCACGTCCGCAAGCGTTCGATGTCACCCGGCGCCAACGCCGCGTCACGATGCACGGCGACGAAGAACCAGGGCGGCATCTCCCCCTCCGCCATCTCTTCGACCGACTCCTTCAGCTTCTTCGCCTTCTTCTTCGCGTCGTAGAGGTTCCAGGTCGAGAAGTTCAGCTCGCGGCGCCCCTCGGTGACGTCGCGCGCCAGGAGCCACGAGACCGGAGCGACGTTGCTGTACCAAGGCCAGACCGTTTCGTTGGAGTGGCAGTCGTAGCAGGCCCGCCGCAATACCACGTCGACCTCGGGCGGCGCTGCGACATCCTGCTCCACCGGCGGATTGCTCCGGTCGATGCGCACGACCTGGGCCGCGACCAGCAGCGCGAATCCGGCCCACACTGCGCGCTTCAGATACCAGCCCATACATCCCCCTTCTGACGTAGAGACGACCAAAGCAATTCTCGCGCCGGATCGGTCGAGCCGCTACCGGTGCATTGCGTCCATTGCCAGCGACAGGATCCGATTCCCGACTCGCCCCGACGGAGACGACACTTCCCGCGATCGGGAATCGGCCGCAACGGAATTCTCACCGACGACTATCGCGAGCGCGCCCGCTCTCGAGTGTGGGAATCGAGCGTGGCGGCCCAGAGCCCTCGACGAGACAGAGCCAACGTTTTGCGGCTCGGCGATCGCGGTACAATCGTTGCTTTGAACTCGGACTGAAAGGGGAATCGACCCATGACGAGTGGCAAGACGGATGAACTGAAGGGACGCGTGAAGGAAGCTGCGGGGGCGTTGACCGGCGATGAGAAGCTGAAAAGTGAGGGGAAGGTCGACCAGATGGTTGGGAAGATCAAGCAGACGGTAGAAAAAGTCATCGACAAGGTTAAAGACGCGACGAACTAGCATTGGTCTTCGGCAAGCTGACGATATGCGTGCTGCCCTCGCGCAGCACGGGAAGGAGTGGATGTGCCCAAGGCAACGAAGCGGTCCCAAACTCCGAGTGCGCCCCGACGGGCGCAGAAGGTCATGTCACGTGAGGCGCGGACTCTCTACGCCGAGATCAAACAGGGCGTCACGCATCTGGAAAAGTCTATTGGCGAGATCCAGCGGGGTTTGCGCACGGCGGAGCGGAAGCTCGAATCCGATGCGCGCGCGCAGATTCGGGTGCTCCGCCAGAATGCCCGGACCCAGTTGCGGGCTCTCAAGTCCAAGCAGCGCGAGGCCACGGGAACCCTGAAGCGCGTTTCCGCCGCCGCCGGCGACTCCTGGGAAGACATCAAGCGCACGGCCGATTCCATCCTCGCCGATGCCCGAGCGACCGCCAGCGCCGCGGTCAGTCGTTTCCGCAGCGCTTTGGGCGACTGACCGCTGGCGCGGACGTCGCATATCTATTTGATTCCGGGGTTCCTCGGCTTCGCGAACCTCGGGCGCATCACGTACTTCGGTCACGTGCGGCGGATCCTCGCCGCACGCCTCGCAGCGACGGGAATCGACACCCGCATCCACCTCGTGCGCACGTCTGCCACGGCCTCGCTGCCGAGGCGGGCCGGACAACTCGCCGAAGCAGTCGCCGCCACGGCACGGGACGACGGTCCCGTCCATCTGATCGGTCATTCGAGCGGCGGGCTCGACGCCCGTTTGTTCACGGCGCCGGGCGTCATGCTGCCGACCTCCGCCGACGTGGAGCGCGCGGTAGCACGCGTCCGCAGCGTCGTCACGATCGCGACCCCGCACCACGGGACACCGCTCGCGTCGTTTTTCACGACGCTTCGTGGTCAACAGGTGCTGCAGCTCCTCTCGCTGCTTACGATCTACATGCTGCATTTCGGGCATGTGCCGCTGTCCGGCCTGTTGTGGATGGCGAGCCGCATGGTACGCCTCGCCGACCTCGTGGCGAGCAGCGAGCTCATCAACGAGGTCTTCGGGCGCCTCCTCGGCGACTTCACGGCGGCGCGGCGCCGCTCCGTGCGGGCGATGCTGCGCGACGTCGTCGACGACCAGGCGCTGATGCTGCAACTCACCCCCGAAGCGATGGAGCTCTTCAATGCCGCGGTGCTGCCGCGGCCGAACGTCCGCTATGGGGCCGTCGTCGCGCAGGCGACGCCCCCGAGTCTGGGCTCGACGCTCGCCGTCGGGATCGATCCCGCGGCGCAGGTCACGCACGCGGTGTATGGAATGCTCTACCGGCTCGCGGCACAGACGCCCCGTGACCGCTCGCCCCGACTCGCAGCCGAGGTGACGCGCGCGCTCCGCCATGCGTATGGAACCGCGCCGTCGACCGCCGCGAACGACGGCATCGTGCCCACCCGGTCCCAAGCGTGGGGGCCCGTCATTCATGCGGCCGTCGCCGATCACCTCGACGTGCTCGGACACTTCGGAGATGCCGCGCACGACCCGCCCCACGTCGACTGGCTCGTGACGGGAAGTCGCTTCGACCGTCCGGGCTTCGAGGCGCTCTGGGGTGACGTCACGCGTTTTCTCGCGACCGGAGACGACGCAAGCGAGGCGGTGAGTGCGGCGCGACCGAGGGGAGGCGCTCGCGTCGATCCCGACTGCCACTTTCGAGAACGGACTTGAGCACCGACACGCCCTATTGGAGCCAAGACGCCGCCGCACTGAGCGCGGCGTTGAGGTCTGGACCCGGCGGTCTGTCGTCGGCGGGGGCCGCCGCGAAGCTTCGTCTGGGTGGCCCCAACAGCGTCGAAGATGTGTCTCGTCTTCTCCGACCCACCCAAGGCGGACGCGCAACGTACGATCCACGATCTCGCTCGGCTCGGCATTCGCATCAAGGTGATCAGCGGAGACAATCGCCATGTGACCGCACATCTTCAGCGCACCGGACATTCGGTCGGGTATCTCGGCGACGGCATCAACGATGCGCCGGCCCTGCATGCGGCCGATGTCGGTATCTCGGTCGAACAGGCCGTGGATGTTGCCCGCGAGAGCGCCGACATCATCCTGCTGAGCCGCGATCTCGACGTCTTGCGGAGCGGCGTGGAGGACGGCAGGCGGACCTTTGCCAACACGCTCAAGTCCATCGCGCTCACCACCAGCGCGAACTTCGGGAACATGGTGAGCATGGCGCTCGCAGCACCCCTGCTCCCGTTCCTGCCGCTGGCGGCGAAGCAGATCCTGCTGAACAATTTCCTCTCCGATGTGCCGTCGCTCGCGATCGCGAGCGACAACGTCGATGCGGACCGCGTCTCCCGGCCGCAGCGGTGGAACATCGAGGAGATTCAGCGCTCATGGTCGTGTTCGGGTTGATCAGCTCGGTATTCGATCTCATGACGTTCGCGGTGCTGCTGCGGGTCTTTCGAGCCGACCAGGCCACGTTTCAGACGTCCTGGTTCGTCGTCGCGCTGCTGACCGAGCTCGCCGTGGTACTCGTCCTGCGATCGCACAGGCCCGCGTTTCGCAGCACGCCCAGTCGGTTGCTGCTATGGGCCACGGTGGGGGTCGCCGTCGCTACCCTCGCGGTCCCGTTCCTCGGGCCCCTGAGCGCGGTGTTCGGATTCGTGCCGCTGTCTGCGCTCCAGATGGGAGCCATCCTTACGATCGTCTTCGGCTACATTGCGGCGACGGAGAGCTGGCTCGTCAGGACTCGAGCTCCATTTTGGCGGTCCTGGCTCTGAGTGTGGCGGAGCGACGAGGGGACGCCTCATTCCGGGGAGTGGGAAATTGAGCTGGCGGTTTCCCAGCGGTGAGGAATCCGAAGTGTCGAACCTCTTTGAGCTGGTTGAGTTGAGGCGAGCGCAGCTCTGGGCACGCCGGTTGCTTGATGACGCTACCAACGGCTGCGCCCGAGCGCGAGCCGGAACTCGGACACCCAGGAGGCTATGATGTCACTGCTGCTCTTGATCGTCGTCTTGCTACTCGTCTTTGGAGGCCTGCCGAACTTTGGCTTCCACAACTACGGATATGGACCGTCGGGGATCGGCGGCATCATCTTGATCATTCTGATCATTCTCCTGCTGACCGGGCGACTGAACTTCTGAGGGCTCGGGCCATGACCCCCTACGTGGATTCGATCGAAAAGCGGACGCTGGAGAACACCTACTTCCGGCGGGTGGTGTTCACGGCCACGCACGCCCAGCTCGTGGTGATGTGCCTGCAGCCAGGCGAAGAAATCGGTGCCGAGGTTCACACGCACGTCGATCAGTTCTTCCGCGTAGAGCAAGGGCAAGCCACGTTCGTCTTCGATCGGAAGGAAGGGTCGCAGGTCGGCGAAGGGGATGCCGTCGTGGTCCCGGCGGGAACCCACCACAACGTGATCAATACGTCCAAGACCACCCCGCTGAAGCTCTATACGATCTACTCTCCGCCGAACCACCCCGATGGGACCGTGCACCGGACCAAGGCTGAGGCCGAGGCGGCGGAAGCTGCGAAGCATCACTCCTGAGTAGAGGTCGAGGGTCGCAGCGCGGTCGATAGATACGCCAGCGGGGTTTTCGGAGCGGCGAGTTGACACGTTTTCCAAGTCGGCCATCGCCTGTACAGCCGTTGGCCACAGATCGCGCTCCAGCGCATGGTCGCCATGGGCGGGCCCGAAGGCGGCGAGTTCAAGCTCCTGCACCGATCCGGCTCTTCGATCTCGACGCCGAGAGTAGAGAATCCGAGCACCGCCTTTGGCGCGCTCACCGTTTCCTCGACGAGGGCCGAAGGTCCTCGCGATGCCCTTGGAGACGCGTTGTCGGGCCAGCTCGGGCAGACGCGGGCTGCCGAGCGTGGCGACGTTGGATTGAGTGCCGTTCACCCGAACCATCGGTGGCTCGACCACCACATGCTTTGAGAGACGAGTTCTGGTGCCGGCAATGGTGTCGGTTGAGCAGCGGCGATCTTTCTCAGTGTGCGCTCGGCATTCGATGCACGGTGTGTGGCTGCGGACATTGGCGCACGCGAGCGTGTTTTCCCGCAGGCGACGGCGACGTGCTCTCGCCAACGCATCGAATCCGCACGTGCGCGTCAGGGCACGACGCTTGCTGTCTGACGTCGCACGAGGCCATCGCATGCGAGCGCGGCCATGCGAAAACAGGAGGATGTCGTCAGGCAGAGTTTGGGCAAGATGATGCTGACGGCGCTGGCTGCGATGCAGCTCGCCGGCGCGAGTGCCGTACAAGCCGGAGAGGTGCGACCCGTGTCGTGTACGGTCGCCATCGACTTCGCGTCTGACCCTCCACGAGGATGGGGAGACGGTGTCGGGCAGTCACTCCTACTTCACGTCGCAGGGTGTCGCCGAAGAGCGCACGACGAACTACACGCGGACGTGTAGTCGCTCGAAAAAATAGCGGTCGGTACGACAAGGCGTGGCGCCGTCGCCGGACGGCGTCACGCCTACCCTCGCATCGCTTCGGATCCCGACCTTGCGCCACCGTTCCGCGCCGCGCCAAACGAGTGCCATGCCGCGCGACTCGGTCGCTGGCGGTCTAGAGCTTCTTTCCGAACAGTCCCGCCATGAGCTTGGGAACGTTGGCCCCGGCACTCGGGTACTCTTGCGCGTCGGTGAGGTCGGCGATCTGCGGGAAGCTGGCGGCGATCTGTTCGACGCTCGGGATTTGATCGATGCCGAGCGTCACACCCGGACTCTCGACCATCGCCGCGCGGGCGTAGTGTCCGCCGCCGGCGGTGAAAATCCCGCCCGTGAAGGTGTTCTGCTCGCTGCAGAGGAACGCGACCATTGCGGAGACGAACTCGGGTTTGAGCTTGTCCATCGTCTGCTCGTCCATGACGGTGCCCATGAGGCGGCTCTTGGCGATGGGGGCGATCGTGTTGGCGACGACGTTGAACTTCTGCCCCTCGAGCTTGACCGTGTTCATGAGGCCGACGATACCGAGCTTGGCAGCCGAGTAGTTCGCTTGCCCGAAGTTGCCGTACAGCCCCGCGGCGGAAGTGGTGAAGATCACGCGCCCGTAGTTGTTCTGGCGCATGGCTGGCAGCGCGGCGCGCGTCACGTAGTAGCTGCCGTTCAGGTGGACCTCGAGCACGCGCGTCCACTCGTCCTGCGTCATTTTCGCGATGCTCTTGTCGCGCAGGATGCCGGCGTTGTTGACCACGATGTCGAGACGGCCGAAGGCGGCCACGGCGGCCTGGATCATCTTCTCGCCGCCCTCCCACGTGTCGACCGAATCGTAGTTGGCGATGGCTTCGCCGCCCTTGGCCGCGATCTCGGCGACGACTTTGTCTGCCATCGTGGTACCGCTGCCGGTGCCGTCAGTGTTGCCGCCGAGGTCGTTCACGACCACCTTGGCCCCGCGCGAGCCGAACAGCAGCGCGTGGGAACGTCCCAAGCCGCCGCCCGCTCCGGTCACCAGGGCGACCCGCCCATCGAATTGAATGTCACTCATGTCCATTTCCTTTCGGGTTGGTCCTTCTCGCGCGTCAGCGCTGACGAGGTTCATGCTCTGCGCCGTGGTGCAGTCGGATCGCACGCACGCGTCGAGGGTCTATACGACGCCGCACCGGATGGCACGGTAGCGCGGCGGCACACACTCTCCGCTGCGCGCCCGCTGACCGATCCGAACACCATCAACTCACCGATACGGACTGTGATTGGGTGTCGCGGCCAACAGCACTTGGCCGAACGTAGCGCGATCAGGGGTGCGCTCACGCCGGTCCCCCGGGACCTCCTGCGACGACGGCCCGTCCCTGCGCCGCCCCTGCGCGGGCCGGTGACCGGAGGCCGTCAGTCGGTCTCGGACCTGGTGGCCCAGCGCAGGATTTCGCGCTTGAGCCGGCCGAGCACGTCGGGTTTGGGCGCGAGAAAAGCCGGCGGTGCGACGACGGTCTCGCCACCGGCGGCGATGCACTCCGCTTTCAAGCGCTCGCGCACCTCTCGAAAGATCTCGTCGTCGTTCTGCGCGCTGAATCCGTCGGCGCCATAGCGACAGATCACGCGATCGACGTAGGCGCGGCGCAGATCCCTCGACCGATAGATCTTGACGTTCAAGTCCCAGTCGGCGTGCGAGCGAAACTGCGTATCGAACCCGCCGAAGCGCTGGATCACGCTGGCGCGCGTGAACGAGGCTTGATGGCTGATGTTGTAGTCGAGCAGCTTCCGGTACGAAGTTTCGCCGTTGTAGGTGTGGTGGGTTTCACCCCAGAGGACGTTCCCGTAGACGAAATCGACGTCCCTCCGGAGCGCGGGTGCGACACTCGACAACACCGTCGAGTCGACGAGCCGATCGTCGGCGCCCATGAAGTACAGCCATTCGCCTCGGGCGGTTTCCGCGCCGGCGTTCATCGCATCGTAGATGCCCTGATCGGCTCGAGAGTGCAGCCGGAAGCTCGGGATCCTCGGGCGATAGGATTCGAGCAGATCGAGGCTCCCGTCGGTCGAGCCTCCGTCCATGACGACGCACTCGAAATCGCGGAATTCCTGACCGGCGATCGAGTCCAGTGTGGCGCGTAGCGTCCGGGCGGCGTTCAGGGTCGGCAGGATGATCGAGATCTGCACAAGAAATCCTCATACGCGATCACGAGTCCCTCACGCAGGGGCGTGCGCGACCGCCACCCGAGGTCGTGGATCATCGTGCAGTCCAGATATTTGCGCGGCGTGCCGTCGGGCTTCGATGCGTCGAACCGCAGATCGCCCTCGAATCCGATCACGTCGCGAATCAGTGCCGCGAGCTCGGCGATCGATACCTCCTGGCCCGACCCCACGTTGATCGCGACATCGCCGTCGTAGTGGTTCATCAAGAATACGCAGGCGTCGGCAAGGTCGTCGGAGCTCAGAAATTCGCGCAGCGGTTTCCCCGATCCCCACACGTCGACCACGGGCTCCTGACGCATCTTCGCCTCGTGAAAACGCCGGATCAGACCTGGAATCACGTGGGAGTTTTCCGGATGGTAGCTGTCTCCGATGCCGTAGAGGTTGGTGGGCATGGCGGAGATGAAGCGTGTTCCGTACTGGCGGTTGAAGGACTGGCACAAAACGATGCCGGCGATCTTCGCCAATGCGTACGGCTTGTTCGTTTCCTCCAGATACCCAGACAGCAGCTCCGACTCCGCCATCGGTTGCGCCGCGAGCCTTGGGTAGATGCACGACGATCCCAGGAACAAGAGTTTGGTCACTCCGGTCTCGTGACTGGCCTGGATGAGATTCAACTGCATCATCAGATTGCGATAGATGAAGTCCGCCGGGTACGTGGCATTGGCGCGAATCCCGCCGACTTTCGCCGCCGCGAAGAAGACGTACTCGGGCCGCTCGGCATGCATGAACGCGCGGGTCTGCACCGCGTCGGTCAGATCGACCTCAGCGCTCGAGGGCGCCAGGAGATTCCGGCAACCATCGGCTGCGAGGCGACGCCGGATCGCCGATCCAACGAGACCACGGGCACCGGCGATGTAGATGCGACTGTCGTTGTTCACGAGCTCCTTCGGACCGAACGGCACATCAATGCGTTGTCGGGCTGAGAGTCAACACGAACGGGGTTGTTCGTATCGGTGCGAGCGGTGCGCATTTTCGTCCGCTTCTGACAGAGTCTCGGACCGCTCGTTCGCCAAAAGGCCCAAACCACGGGCCTTCGCAGGAGCATGAGATGTGGCATGGGATTCGCTCCATCGCTCTTCCATGTCCGAGAAGACTGCCCCCGACGCGCGCAATGCCCGACACCTCGTCCTCGTGACCACCGAGCCGTGGCAGGCGCCTGACCCGATCGAGCTCGCCTGCAAAGCCGCCGTCACGCACGCCTTCTGCATGCATGCGGACGTCGACGAGCGGACGGCGATGGCCAAGCTCGCGACCCTCGCGCCCGCGGCCGCAGGCTCGGAGCGTTGGCTCGGCGACCCGGTCGTGCGTCGCGTGGCCGCGTTCGTCTACGGAACGGCTGAGGCCGATCCGGCGCGCTACGGTCTGCTCCGCGGCTACGTGCAGCTCGTCCGCGAGACGCGCTATCTCGCCGGCCTCGCCCGCACCCTCGTGAACGAGGGCGTCCCGGTTGCCTGCACGGAGCAGCTCCTGCGCGATCTGCGGATCGTCTGGGCCGCACAAGATCGGAAGAGCGCCGGCGATGCGCGCCCGTTGGCCGTCGTCTGCACCGACGTCGCCCGCGAGGAAGAGCCCGCTTCTACGACGACGGCCGAGGGGCGTCGGACCGTACAGCGGGTCCAAACCTCGTTCGGCGCCGTGCTCTCGTGCGTGGCTCTCGATCGGCCGGGCGGCACGCGGCGCGAAGAGTACCGGTGGAGCGTTCCTGCGGATCTCGATCTCGAGGCAACGCGTGTCGCGATCGACCAAGCCACGGTCCGGCAGATGCACATCTGGGACAAGCGGCGGCGCATCGAGGATCTCTATTTCGTCCTCACGGAGCCCGTGGTCCGCGTGCGGATCATCGAGTGGCGCGGCGCGGTCGTCGAGGAGCGTCAGCTGAACGCGCTCCCGAATTTCGAGCCGTTGATCGCGGCGGAGCCGCCGGTCGTCGCCGCCGAGGGCCTGTTGTTCGCGTCCGAGAACGGCGAAGTCTAAGCCGGGTCGCGGCCGCCCGTGCCGTCGGGGTCGTCAGGCAAGCGCCAGTCGTCCGACGGTGGTTGTTGCGCGCGCGACGCACACGCTAAGAAGTCGCGTGGATGCGGCTCCGGGACGACTGCGCTACGAGCCGAGTCTCGACGGCGTTCGCGGCGTCGCGATCCTCGCGGTCATGGCCTTCCATGCCGGGATGCCGTGGGCGATCGGGGGATTCCTCGGCGTCGATGTGTTCTCGTCTTGAGCGGCTTCCTCATCACGTCGCTGCTCGACGAACAGTGGCGCTCGACCGGCACCATCAGCTTCCGGGCTTTCTATGTCCGCCGTGCGTTACGACTCTTTCCGGCGTTGTTGACGCTCTTGGGAGTCCTGCAGCTGTACGCGCTCACCTTCGTGTGGCCCCCGCTGGTGACCGCGCTGCGTCACGCCACGATCGTGGCGCTCCTGTACGTCACCAATTGGGCACAAGCGTTCGGTTTCATGGGGCCACTCGGATTGCTGTCCCACACGTGGTCGCTCGCCATCGAAGAGCAGTTCTATGTGCTGTGGCCCATCGCGTTTCTGTTCCTCCTGCGGCGGTTTCGCGGCGGCGCGATCATCGCCATTCTGCTCACGACCGCGGTGGCCTCCACACTCTGGCGCGCGCATCTCTGGCTGGGCCCCGCGTCGTTCCCGCGCGTGCACTACGGGTTCGACACCCACGCCGATGGCTTACTCGTCGGGTGCGCACTGGCCTTGTGCCTGGCGCGCGGAGGGGGCGTGCTCCCGGCCCGCATCGCGATGCTGCCCCGGTACCTGGCGATCCCAGCCGGAGTGGTGATCCTCGCGTGCATGCATCGCGTCTCGCTGCACTCCTCCATGTACCCGGGCGGATTGACCGTGATCGCGATCGCGACGGCCGTCATTCTCGCTGAGGTCCGCCTCGCGCCCGCGGGGTCGTTGGCGCGCGCGCTCGCGTTCGCTCCATTGGTCGCCATCGGACGGATCTCCTACGGCCTGTACCTCTGGCACTGGCCGGTGCTCTTGGCGCTTCGCCCCGAAATCACGGGGTTCGGCTGGGGGGCGAATCTGGCGCTTCAGCTCCTTACGGTGTTCCTGATTGCGGCGCTCTCCTTCGTCGTGATCGAGCGCTTCTTTCTCAATCGCAAAGACCAGTGGGCCCAACCCTCGACGAACAGGAGAAAGCACCCATGTCCAACCGCATCGAACGCGTGATCATCACCGGCGCCGGTAGCGGGATCGGCTTCGATCTCGCCCGTGACCGACCCGGCGACCTACGCGCGCTATCGCGCAGCGATGACGCCGATCCTGCACGCCTACCGCGGTGATTTCGGCTGCGACTTCATCGTCGCCGAAGCCCTCCGCGGGGTGGAAGATCCCAAGGTGAACCGGGTCTTCACGATCGGCTTTCCCGATCAGGCGACGAAGGAGCGGTTCTTCGCCGACGAAAAATATCTCGCGGTGCGCGCGGAATTCTTCGCGCCGTCGGTCGCCAGCACGCAGATTCTCGCGGAGCTCGTCCCGATCAAAAACGCGTAACGATTCCTGAGCCATCGCCCCGCGCGATGGCTCCGATCTCGTGCCCTCATCGGCGTCCGGTGCATAGCGGAAGGGCAGCAGCTGCGCGCTCCGCGGTCATACCGCGGCCTCCGACGCATCCGTCACGGGACGGTGATCGACCCGGGCGCTGGCACCGCGGTTGCACCTACGCCTCTCCATGCGTGCCGCCACGGTAGCGATCTCCGAGCGCGATTCCTCGGAGAAGCATTCGAGATGGCGCGCCGCGCCGATCGCATGACCCGACCCCAGCTGCACGTCGTCACCTCCGAAACCACGCGCACGCATTGTCCCTACTGCGCCTTCCAATGCGGCATGACGGTGACCACGAATCAGGTCGATCACCAGGAGGTGACGATCAAGGCCGACGCCGATTTCCCCGTGAATCGCGGGCAGATGTGCGTGAAGGGTTTCACGGCCGGCGCGCTGCTCGATCATCCGGCGCGGCTCCGCCGGCCACAGCTGCGCACGCACGCCGGCACGCTCGCGCCCGTCGCGTGGGATACGGCGCTCGACTTCATCGCCGAGAAGCTGATCGCGCTGCGTGACGCGTACGGCCCGGCGGCGCTCGGTGCGTTCGGCGGCGGGTGTCTCACGAACGAGAAGGCCTATCTGCTCGGCAAGTTCGTGCGCGTCGTGCTGCGCTCGCCGCACATCGACTACAACGGGCGCTACTGCATGGCGTCCGCGGCCGCGGGACAGAACCTCGCGTTCGGCCTCGACCGCGGCCTGCCGTTTCCGGTCGCCGACATCGCCGACGCGCGCACGCTCATGCTCTGGGGCTCCAACTGCGCCGACACGATGCCCCCGATCATGCAGTGGATCTTCGCGCAGAAAGATTCCGGCGGCGCGCTGATCGTCGTCGACCCGCGCAAAACCGACACGACGCGCGCCGCAACGTTGCATCTGCAGCTGACACCCGGCACCGACCTCGCGCTCGCGAACGGGCTTTTGCACCTCGCGATCGCGGAGCGTCTGATCGATGCGGACTACATCGAGCGCCGCACGGAAGGATTCGACGACGTGCGGCGCGCGGTGCTCACGAGCGATCCGTCGCACGTGGAACGGCTAACGGGCGTGCCGATCCACCAGCAGCTCCACGCCGTCCGCCTGCTCGCGCAGGCGCCGAGCAGCATGACGCTCTCGGGCCGCGGTGCCGAGCAGCAGAGCACGGGCACCGACACGGTGCTCGCGCTCATCAACCTGATGCTCGCGCTCGGCAAGGTGGGCAAGCCGGCCAGCGGCTACGGGTGTCTGACGGGGCAGGGCAACGGTCAGGGCGGCCGCGAGCACGGGCAGAAGGCCGACCAGCTGCCCGGCTACCGACTGATCGAGAACCCCGAACACCGGGCCGAGATCGCGCGCATCTGGGGCATCGCTCCGGAAGCGCTGCCGCACAAGGGCAAGAGCGCCTACGAGCTGCTCGACGCGCTCGGGCCCGACGGCGGCATTCGCGCGCTGCTGGTGGTCGGTTCGAACGTCGCCGTCGCGTCGCCGCATGCGTCGAACATTGCCCGCAAGCTCCGCCTGCTCGATCTCCTGGTCGTCTGCGACGCCTTCGAGAACGAGACGACGGCGGCCGCGCACGTCGTGCTCCCGACGACGCAGTGGGCAGAGGAAGAAGGAACGATGACGAATCTCGAAGGGCGCGTGATCCTTCGGCAACGCGTTCAGTCGGCGCCGCCAGGAGTGCGGAGCGACCTCGACGTCCTCGGCGCGCTCGCCGCCCGCTTGGGTCATGCGGAAGGGTTTCAATTCGCCTCGACCCGCGACGTCTTCGACGAGCTCCGGCGCGCGACCGCCGGCGCGCGCGCCGACTACAGCGGGATCACGTACGAGAAGCTGCGCGAGAACCAGGGCGTGTTCTGGCCGTGCCCGAGCAACGAGCATCCGGGAACACCGCGCCTCTTTGCCGACGCCTTCCCGCATCCGTCGGGCCGGGCGCGCTTCCATGCCGTGCCCACGCGCCGCGCGGCCGAGCTGCCGGACGCCGAGTATCCGCTCTACCTCACGACCGGCCGCTACAAGGAGCACTACAATTCCGGCGCGCAGACGCGACGGGTCGCGCAGCTCGTCGACGCTCGACCCGAGCCGCGACTCCAGATCCACCCGAGGCTCGCGGCGCGTTTGGGCGTCAGCGAGGGCGAAACCCTCCTCGTCGAAAGCCGGCGCGGCGCGGTGCGCTTCGCGGTCAGCCTCTCGTCCGACATCCGGCCCGACACCTTGTTCGCGCCGTTCCACTGGGGCGGGAAGCGCGCCGTGAATCTCCTCACCAATCCCGCGCTCGACCCCATCAGCCGCATGCCGGAGTTCAAAGTGTGCGCGGTGCGAGCGCGCGCGGCCGAGAGCCGCGTCGAGAGCGTGAGCTAGCCATGGCCAAGAAGAAGCTCGCGATCGTCGGCAACGGCATGGGCACGTGTCGGCTGCTCGACGAGCTGGTGACGCGCGGCGCGCATCATCTGTACGAGATCACCGTGTACGGCGAGGAGCCGGGCGGCGCCTACAATCGCATCCTGTTGGGGCGCGTGCTCGCCGGCGACAGCCCCGACTCGATCGTGACGAAGACGCCCGAGTGGTACGACCGCCGCGGCATTCGTCTCGTGGCGGCGACGCGCGTGACGCGCCTCGATACCGCGAAGAAGGACGTCGAGACCGCGGACGGACGGCGGCGGCGCTACGATCTCGCGGTGCTTGCCACGGGCAGTCAGCCGCTCGTGCCGCCGATCGACGGTCTCCTCGGCGAGGACGGCGAGCTCCGACCCGGCGCCCTCGTCTATCGTCGGATCGGCGACTGCATCCGCATGCGGGCGTACGCGCACCCTGGCCACAGCGCCGTCGTTCTCGGTGGCGGCTTGCTTGGCCTCGAAGCCGCCAAGGTGCTCTCGGATCGAGGGCTGCACGTGACGGTGGTGCACGTCGCGCCGCTCCTGATGAACGCGCAGCTCGACGCGATCGGCGGCACGATGCTGCAACGCCAGATCGAACAAGCCGGCCTGTTCGTTCGGGTCGGGCGCACCGTCGAGACGGTGTACGGCGGCGACCGGGTGGAAGGCGTCGTGCTCGACGACGGCACGACGCTCTCCGCCGACATGGTCGTTTTGGCGTGCGGGGTACGGCCGCGGATCGATCTCGCGCGGGCGTCGGGACTGCCAGTGAACAAAGGGATCGTCGTGAACGACGCGCTCGCGACCGAGGTGCCGTCGGTCTACGCGTTCGGCGAATGTGCCGAGCACCGCGGCCAGACCTATGGCCTCGTCGCGCCGGTCTGGGAGCAAGCGGCCGTGCTCGCCGACCTCCTGAGCGGCAGCAAGCCGCCATCGCGCTATCGCGGCTCGCGGATCTACGCTCGCCTCAAGGTGGCGGGTGTCGACGTCGCGTCGATGGGGAACCTCGGCCCCGCGCTCGAGCGTGACGAGACCTTCCAGATCATCGAGGAGCAACGGAACGCGTATCGGAAGCTCGTCGTGCGCGACGGCCGTCTGGTCGGCGCGATGCTGGTCGGCAACACCGCCGCCGCGGCGACGCTCATTCAGCTCTTCGACCGGGGCGACCCGCTGCCCGAAGATCCGCTCGAGGTGCTCTGCCGCGACTCGGGATCCGCGCTCACCGGACCGCGCGTCGTCTGCACGTGCCACAACGTGACCGACGAAACCGTCCGCGCCGCCATCGCCGGCGGCGCCGATTCGGTCGGGGCCGTGGGATGCGCGACCAAGGCCGGGACGGGTTGCGGCTCGTGCCAGACCGACCTGAAACAACTACTGGCGACCTGCAAGAAGCCGGCGCCCGTGCTCGAGGTGGCGAGTTGAGTGAGCCTGGAAGCGCGCCCAAAAACGACCTTGCCTCTGCGCGCGCGCCCATAGTAGGGTCGCCCCTAATGAATCCCCGCCACGCCGACCAGCAGTTTTCTCACAGTGTCCCTGTGGTCGTCGTAGTCGTCGTCGTATCGGTCGTGGAGGCCGTCGCGTCCTAGTCCCCTGGAAACGGAATAGCTAGCAAAATACGCCGACGCGTGATCTATACGGGTCATGGCGAATATCGGGCGTCCGAAGGTCGCGCTGGTGGTGTCGGAAGAGGAACGCGACGAGTTG
>Ga0163144_10004476_pt1 | contig 31452 bp, 25 predicted proteins | sample OliLak19BULKMAT1_FD_123175 | JGI IMG/M metagenome (GOLD analysis project Ga0163144, IMG submission 123175) | Freshwater microbial mat bacterial communities from Lake Vanda, McMurdo Dry Valleys, Antarctica - Oligotrophic Lake LV.19.BULKMAT1 | ecosystem: Environmental > Aquatic > Freshwater >... | reverse complement strand
GGCGGCCTCTCTGTGGGACTGTCGTTGTTCCCGATGACCGCGGCGACCCAGATGATGATGCGCCTGGGCACCGGCGCTGTCGTTCCCCTGTGGCAGATCGCCGCGTCCATGGGCATCCTCGCGCTGTCGGCGTGGATCATGCTGTCGATCTCGAGCCGTGTTTTCCGCATCGGGCTGCTCATGTACGGCAAGACTCCGAATCTGCCCGAGATCCTCAAATGGGTCACGAGCAAGGGCTGAGACGAACGCATTGAGCGAGACTCCGGCGCCCGCCGACGCGTTCCCGCGTTGGCGGGTGTTCCCCGCGATCGGGCTGGGCGTGATCATGGCCACGCTCGACATCAGCGTGGTGAACATCGCGCTACCCACGCTGCAGCGTTCGTTCCATTCGCCCTTGACCACGGTCGAGTGGGTGGTGATCGCCTATGTGCTCACCATCACGGGACTGCTGCTCTCGGCGGGGCGCCTGGCTGATCTGCGTGGCCGCCGCCGCGTGTATGCCACCGGGCTCGTGATCTTCACCGCCGCCTCGGCGCTGTGCGGCGCGGCCCCTTCGATCGGCTGGCTGATCGCAGCACGCGTGCTGCAAGGAGTGGGCGCAGCGCTCGTGTCGGCGAATGGCTCGGCGCTGCTGGTGAGCGCGTTCCCGCTCGAAGAGCGTGGCCGCGCGCTCGGCGCTTTCGGTGCCATGGTGGGCGTGGGACTCGCGATCGGCCCGGTGCTCGGCGGACTCGTCGTACAGCACCTGTCGTGGCGTTGGATCTTCTTCGTCAACCTGCCGCTCGGACTGCTCACGTTGTGGCTGTTGTTCCGGCGCGTGCGCGATGAACCGCCCGCGCCCGGCGCCCATGCGCTGGACGCGCCTGCGGCGCTCACCTGGAGCGCGGCGCTCGTGGCGCTCCTGCTCGCGGTCTCACGCGGCCCGGTGCTGGGCTGGCGACATCCGGCGATCGCCGCGCTGTTCGTACTCGCCGCCGTGTTGTTGCTCGTGTTCGGCTGGATCGAGAGCCGCAGCAGATACCCCATGTTGCCGCTCGCGCTGCTGTTCTCCCCGCTCGGGCTCGCGGTGTCGCTCACGTTCCTCGGGCAGATGCTGTCGATCGCGGTGGGCTTCCATCTGCCGCTCTATCTGGAGGACGTGCTCGGGTTCAGCGCGGCCAAGAGTGGCGGTTGGCTCGCGGCGCTGCCGCTGGCGGCGTTGTTCATCGCGCCCTTCGCGGGCCGCATCGCCGATCGCATCGGCTCGAGGCCACTCACCATCGGCGGCATGGGCATGACCGCGGTGGGTCTCTGGGTGTTGTCCGACGTGGGCACCTCGCCACACCCGCTTCATCTGATCGGCGGCATGCTGTTGATCGGCGCGGGACAGGGGCTGTTCGCAGTGCCCAACGCGAGCGCTTTGTTGTCGCTCGTGCCGCGCGAGCAGTTGGGGATCGCCTCGGGTCTGCAGGGCACCGCGCGCAATCTGGGCATCGCCACGGGTTCGGCGGTGATGGGCGCCATCGTCGCTTCGCGCTACGGCGCGAACGGCGGCGGGGTGCTTGCGGCATCGGCATCGGGTGCGATCGACCGCTCGGCCTTCGCCGCGGCCACTCACGACGCCTACATCGCCATGGCGGTGCTGGCGGTGTTCGCCACGTGGGTGGCGTGGCGTCAGCGCGGGGCTCGGAGCGCCCGCCCGGCGGCCCCAGCCGCCTGACCGGGGCCTGACCCGGGGCTGCCCGGACCCCCTTTCGGTGGGTGAAAACCGACCCGGACGGGCCAGAAGTGTGGCAATCCGCGACACATCTGGTGCAGTTCGTGCCAGATGCCCCCCACCCCAGAATCCCCTTGAGTCCACCCCCGCCACGCATTCACAATCACTTACGGGCAGTCGGGGGTCTTTGGACCGCGAGGAACGGTACTTGCAATCCATTGACCCGGAAGTCGGCCTGCGAGCCGACGCCACCAGCTGCTGCAAGAGCCTGTAGGCGACCAGTAAAGACCAGGGTCCGAGAGACCCCTGTCGCCCCTCAGGTCGGACAACGGAAGAAGGCAACAAGTGCCAGACGCCCTCGTTCCTCTTGCGCATGCGGTCGGGTCTTTGGATCCCTCCGCGAGAAACGGGGTCGCCCGGTCCATGGCCGGGCGCTTTCGTTTTCTGGGCTTTCCGGCCGCCCGCGCAGTCGCCTTGCGCCACTCCCGCCGCCCCCCCACACTGACCCGCACATGCGCCAACTCCGCATCGGCCTCGCCCAGATCAATCCCACTGTCGGGGACCTCGATGGCAACTGCGCCCGGATCGCGGCGCGGATCGCCGAGGCCCGCGATCTGGGGGTCGACCTGCTCGTGTTCCCCGAGATGGTCGTGCCCGGTTACCCGCCCGAGGACCTGCTCCTGCGCCCGGCGTTCATCGCCCGGACCATCGAGAAGACCCGTGAACTGGTGCCGCTCACCCACGGCATGACCGTGGTGGTCGGCAGCATCGAGCGCGATGTGGATCTGTACAACTCCGCCGCCGTGATGCACGACGGCCAGTGGATCGGGACGGCGCGCAAGCGCTACCTGCCCAACTACGGCGTCTTCGATGAGAACCGCTACTTCGCCTCGGAGCGCCACAGCAACGTCTTCACCCGCGGCGGTATCGTGTTCGGCGTGAACGTGTGCGAGGACATCTGGCTCTCGGGCGGGCCGTCCGAGGAGCAGGTCGTTCGGGGCGGCGCCGAGATCATCCTGAATCTGTCGGCCTCGCCGTATCACACGCACAAATCCACCGAGCGCCGCCGCATGCTGTCCACGCGGGCCGCCGACAATCTGGCGATCGTCGCGTATGTGAATCTGGTGGGCGGGCAGGACGAGATCGTGTTCGATGGCGCGAGCCTCTTGATCGATCAACAGGGCAAGGTGATCGCCGAAGGGCTGGCATTCGCCGAGGACCTGATTGTCGCCGACATCGATCTGGACGAGGTGTTCAACGCCCGCCTGCACGACACGCGCCTGCGGCGCGAACGGCAGATGGACGAAGACGCGCCGCTCGAACGCATCGAATTGCCCATCGTATCGCAGCCGCAGAACGACGCGAACGGCGGCGTGATCACGCGCCCCGCGCTCATGGCGCGCCCGCAGCGAGCGCCCGTTGATGAACTGGCCGAGGTGTATCAGGGCCTGGTGCTCGGGCTGCATGACTACGTCATCAAGAACGGCTTCGAGACCGTGGTGCTCGGGCTCTCGGGCGGCATCGACTCGGCCTTGACCGCCGCCATCGCCGCCGACGCGCTGGGATCCGATCACGTGGTGGGCATCTCGATGCCGAGCGAGTACACCTCGAGCGAGTCACAGCGCGACGCCGAGGAACTGGCCAAGAATCTGGGCCTGCGCTTTCAGACGCTGCCGATCCGCGCGGTGATGGACAGCTACGAGCAGGCGCTGGCGCCCGCTTTCACGGGTCGCGCGCCCGACATCACCGAGGAGAACCTGCAGGCGCGCATCCGGGGCAACTATCTGATGTCGCTGTCGAACAAGTTCGGCTGGCTGGTGGTGACGACCGGCAACAAGAGCGAGACCTCGGTGGGCTACAGCACGCTGTACGGCGACACGGCCGGGGGATTCGCGGTGCTGAAGGACGTCTACAAGACTCAGGTTTACGAGCTGTCGCGCTGGCGCAACACACAGGTCACGGTGATCCCCGAGCATACGATCACACGCGCGCCGAGCGCCGAGTTACGCCCGAACCAGACCGATCAGGACTCACTACCGCCCTACGACGTGCTCGACGATATCCTGAAGCTCTACGTCGAGGACGACCGCGCCATCCCCGAGATCGTCCGCTCCGGCCATGACGAGGCCACCGTGCGCCGGGTCGCGCGATTGGTGGACCTGGCCGAGTACAAACGCCGCCAGAGCCCGCCCGGCATCAAGATCACCCCGCGCGCGTTCGGCAAGGATCGGCGCCTGCCGATCACGAATCGCTGGCGGGGGTAGGCGCGGGGCACACGAACGCCGGACCCCTTGCGAGGCCCGGCGCCGTGAAGCAGATCCGCTGCGAGTCGGGCGGACTACTTGCCCGCCGAGATCACCGCGATGAGCGCGCCCTTGTTGATTCGGAAGCTGTAGGCGCCGTTAGCCAAAGCGTACAACGCGAACTCGCCGTCACCCTTGATTTCAGTGATCAGCGCCTGACGGCCCGTGAACAGCGCGGCCGACTGGTCCCAGCCCACGTTCACCGAGCCGTTGGCGGGCAGGTTGAGCGGGCCCCAGATCTTCTGACCGGCCGCACGCACCGCGGCATCCGTGGTGAGCGCGCCGCCCGGTGTGGCGACCATCCAGAGCTCGACAGCTGCGGCGTTGCCAGTCAGGTTGGTGAACTGACCGAGCACCGCCAAGTCGGCGACGTCCTTGAGGTCGCCCTTGTGATCGTTGTACTCGCTCACGGTGTTGAGATCGATGTACTGACCTGCAAGCGCCGTCGGCGAGACGATGTTGATCGGGTCGTTGAAGTTGAACGTCACGGTGAACTGCCCGGAGACCAGGAAGCAGCCAGCCGAGATCAGTCCCGCGAGTGCCATGACGGGGAGCCAGAGACGGATGTTCTTCATTGTTGTCCTCTCCCCTTTCAAGGAGCGCTGAAAAGCGCGTAGGAAAGCCCGATGGTGGCATTCGCGAACTTGCGCGACGTCTCGCCATCCTTCGCTGCGGCCAACTCGCCGCGGATGTGGACCGAGATCTTGGGAGCGGGCGAGATGCCAAGCCCCATGCCGAGGTTGTACGTGGTCAGCGACAAGTCGCTGCCCGTGCGCTCCAGCTTGGTCTGGCCGATACCCGCGAACGGATAGAACTGCAGCGGGCCGCCCATGGTGAGCATGACGTTGGCGCCATAGGCCTTGCCATCGAAGCCCTCACGCGTGTAAGTCGTGCCGAGGATGTCCTCTTCGGCGTCGCCCAACGCGGAACTGGCGTAGTACGGCTCGACCGTGATCATCGGCACGAGCTTGATCGGAACGCGCAGGCCGAACATCGACCCCTGAGCAACATCGCTCTGCACGATGGGGATACTCAGCCCACCGAACGCTCCCACACCGATGCTCCCGGCTTGCGCCGAGGTACCGGCGAGGGCGACGGCAAGGCATGCAGCCAAGATGACCCTCTTCATTCCGTTTCCTCCGTGATGGTCCACCCGGGGCGGGTGGATGCCATGGTTATCGACACCGGGGAGTCCAGAGTTCAGGCGGTTACGCGCATCCAAGGATGATCGAACACGAGATGTTCTGGCGGCCGACTGTTTGCGACAGTCCGGGATCGTGATCGAGATCGCTCTGGGGGAATGGGGCGTCTCTAGTGAACGGTACGCACCAAATGTACCGTGGCATCGCAATAGCGCGCCAGCAGGTCCGCGACCCGGGCCAGCATGGTCGAGAGATGCTCGCTGGGCCGGTCGATGGGGCAGAACACCACGGCGAGCAGCGACGTGGTCGCGCCCGTGACCTGGGTCCGTGCGGAATCCGACGTCGGTGCGCCGAAAGGCCCAGCGTCGTCGGCGAGCAGGGGGCGCTGGGTGAGATTCACCCGGCCCTTGCGGATACCATCGTAGCCCTCACCCACGCGTCCTGCACGGGCGAACACGGCACCTTTCACGTGGTCGCGGTCATAGAGACCGATGGGCAACTGGTACTCGAGCGAGGCGAGATTGCAGACATCCACCGCGGGAAGGATGGTGGGAACGCTTTTGCCCTGCAGCACGCGGCGCAGCAGGGCTTCGCTCGCGGGTCGCGTCTTGGTGGGGTCCACGCCGAGCCGGTGGAACATCGCGCGGTTCTCGGCGACGCCCGGGATGTCGCCGGCTTGTTTGCCCGCGAAGCGCCCGGACAGGCGCAGGATCACTTCGTCACGTTCGTGCCCGAAACCTTCCGAGAGTGGTTCGGCTTTGACGCCATCCGCTTCGAGCCATCCCAGCGTGAGCACTCCGCGGAGCTCATCATCGACCTCGAACGACAGGCCGCTGGTTCTGGATTGAAGCGACATGGACGGCTCCCTTCGGCTGCGCTTTGGGTTGCTCAGCTCGCAAGTGGAGAACCGGACCGACTACCTTGAAGCGATCTCGAAAAAAGCGGGCGGTGGGAAATCCCTTTCCGACCCTTGGTAAGGATGACGCGGACGCCACCCCACTACGGCCAACATCCTGTTGTCACCACCCAATCGCTCGACGTGATGACACGAAAGCTTTCATTGCAGCACGAGCGCAACATAGCAGCGACGCACAAGCAGCAACAAATGATTTCGGTTGAACGCGTGACAAAAAAATCAACGACGCACGCATATTCGCGTGCGTCGTTCGATACAGCGCAACGAAGTCGCGTCAGCTTGCGCTGGGCGTTGCAGCGTCCGCGGGCGGCAGCCGACGCGCGATGCTCTCCACACGATAACGTCGTCGCGCAACGCCTTCGCCGATCTCGACTTCGTCGCCCACCGTGCGTCCCACCAAGCTCTTGCCAATCGGCGCCTGGAAGCTGATGACGTTCTCTCCCAAGTGCTGCTCGCCGTCACCCAGGATCCAATACGAGAGACGCTCGCCCTGTGCATCGAGTACCACTTCAGTGCCCAGCCCGGCGACACCTTCGCGGAAATCGGCGTCCTCGACGAAGCGTGCTCGCGTCAGGCGCAGCGTGAGCGAGGCGACCTGCTTCTGTACATTCGCCTGCTTCTGTTTGGCACTGTGATACTCGGCATTCTCCTTGAGATCGCCGAGTTCGCGGGCGCGCTGGATGGTCTGCGGGATGGTCGTGCGCAGTTCGCGTTCGAGCGTCTCGACTTCATGCTGCATGCGCGCGTAAGTGGCACGCGTCATGATGGGTACATCGAAGTCGTCGGCCTGCTCGCCGACCTGGCTGAAGAGCTTGTCGGTCTTCTTCTGCCGGTTCTCGAGCACCCACTGCTTCTCCTCGCCCAGACCGCAGCGCGCGATCGCATCGAGCGCCGGGAACAGGTAGCGATCGCTGGAGCGCCACTGGCGCAGCAGCACGCGGACCTTGAGCCGCATCTCGGTGGTGGCCTCGGAGTTCGTCAGCAATCGCTCGAAGTCGCCGTTGTCCTCGAGCCAGCGCAGGATCTTCTCGCCGATCGACGGCTTGGGTCGCTCCTCGATGAGCTGCAGCGAGGCGAAGAACAACCGCCACGAGTCCTCGGGGGCCTCCTTGGCGTCGAAGGCTTCCTCGATCAGCCGCATGACCGCGGCTGGATACTGCGAGCTATGATCCAGCAACGTGCGGCGGAGCTTGGCCTTGCCCGCGTCGTCCAACTGCGCGCGGTCCTTCTCGGCTTCCTCGCGCACGGCGGCGAAGCGCGAGTCGAGCGCAGACAAGATGGCCTCGGCCTCGACCCCGGCGTGACGCGAGTCGTCAAGCAGCGCCAACTGCTCGTCCTCGGTCGCCATGTCACTGATCGCCAGACCCTGCTCCCAGAGAGAGCGCAACACATCGAGCCACTCGAGCCGGCGCTCCGGGTACCAGTTCGTGAAGTACAGCCCGCCACGCGCGCGGTCGACGCGATCCGCGTCGGTGTCGAGCGTGACCTTCTGCACGAAGCGACCGAAGCGACCTTTAAGCGCGCCCTGCAGATTCGGGTGCTGCGCGAGGAACTTCTTGATGGTCGCCAGGTTCGTCTTATCGGGCTTACGCGGCTGCAGCGGCGGCAGCGGCGGCAGATCGGCGGCCGCCTGCTGCTTGGCCGTGACCGGCGCGAGCTTGTAGTGCTGCTCGAACGCACGCGCGTGGTCGATGCGGATATCTTTCTCGGCCGCGGACTTGGCCTTGCGCCAGAACGTCGTCCAATCCTTGGCGGGCACCAGATCCGAGCCGACCAGGAACATCTTGAGCCGCGGGGCATCGGCGGCGCCGCCCAAGACCTTGAGCGCGCCCACCACCATGCTGGCGTGGTCCTCGTCACGCATGCGCTTGATCGCTTCGGGCTGCGTGAAGCGCATGAGCCGCAGATCATCCTCGGCCACCGCGGTCAGCGTGCGACGCGCCGCGACGTACGGCATCTTGTGCGCCTTCGACTTCATGAAATCAATGACCACCGTCTCGGTGTCGTTCGACAACACGCGACCCGGACCGAACCCGTCGTGCAGTACTCCGCGACCCGGCGCCAGCGCTGCGATCGCATCGAATGCCTCGATCGCCTTGGGCAACGGCGTGTCGCCTTCGATATCGGCCTGCGCGAGCGCCTGATCAACCGTCGGGATCGTGCGCCCTGGGCCCTGCTTCAACGCCAGCGCCATCGCGCCGCGGAACGGGTCGACCGCCTCGTCGCCCTTGGCCAACGACAGGATGATCACCAGCTTGCGCAACGGCTCCAGCGCTTCACCCGCGCGGTCGCCCTTGGCCAGACCCTGCAGCAACACGTCGGCGAGCGAAGCCGCTTCTTTGGTGGCGTCCTGCTGCGCCATGATCGGTAACGTCTGCGCGACAATGGCGAGCCCTTCGTAATCGGAGTGCTCCACGAACTCGAGTGCCGCGTCCTCGATGGCCTGGTAGCGATCCTCGGCCGCGAACTTGGGTGCCAGCTCTGCGAGCAGCGCGCGGCGGTCCTCGAGTTGCCCGGCATCACCCAGGCGCTTGGCCAGCAGCAACGCCAGCTCCAGATCGTCGGGAACGATCGCCCACGCCCGAGAGAGTGCATCGATGCGTTCGGGATCCTTGCCGATGCCCTCGTGCGCCTTGACCAGCAGCGCGGCGGCGGCTTGCGAGTGGACCAGTGCCAGCGAGCGCTCGGCGATCGCCGCGAGTGGCTCCCACTGCTTCTTGGCGGCAACCTTGTCGCCCAGCGCGAGGAGCGTTTGCTGCGCGCGCTCGACTTCGCCGTTCAGGGCACAGATCGCGGCCAACAGATACGACACGCCCCATGAAGGGTCGGGCTGCTTGAGACGACTACCGAGTTCGTCGCGGACGGAGGCGAGCTTCTTCTCGCTCTGCGCGTCGTGCGCGAGGTGCTCGAGTGAGGCGCGGGTCTCGGGCTTGAGATCGGCGCCGAGTTCTCCACGGAGGACTGCGGGAAGGGCGTCGCGAACGGGCATGGACTCTCGCTCGAAGTGCGTGAACTTGCGCGCGTGAAAAGGGTAGTGAATATGGCCCACAACCCCTTCCCGCGCAAGCCTACCTCCCGGTGCCCAACGTCCCCATCATCGCCTCGGGGTAGCGCAGGTCGGCCGTGGCCCCCTTTGGGACCATGGTGTCGAACCACAGGCGGTCCTCGGCGTTCAGTGTCACCGCGCCAGCGCCAACTGCGCTGGGGCGCAGCCCTTGAGCGCGGCGCGCGACTTCACGACCTCGACGGCAGCCGTGCTCGATCCGCGACCCCGCACGCCCCCACCATCACCCCCATGAGTGGACAGTCCGTCGCGGCCGGGGCGATAATCAGGGCTCCCCCGGGCAACTCTGGCACGCCCTGCGATGGCGGGTCAGCGGACTTCACCCAACACTCCGGGGCTGGAACATGCTGCTCGGCTTGATACTGGCTTCACTGCTCGGCTATCCCTCTCCGTTGCCCAGCCTGCTGCTCAACCCCCGCAGCCCACAGATCACGGTGAACGGCAGTGGACTCCAGTCACTCTTCAGTTGGCTGGACGACTCGCTGGACGTTCACGCGGATCAAGGCGACGTCGAGTTGTTGAGTGTCCAATACCCCAGCAGTTCCTTCCCGACTTCTTCCGAACTCTTCGCCCTCGAGCTCGTGGCGGGAATCACGACGGGGTCGCTCGGCCTATATGCCGGCCACGAGGTCGCGCCCGTGCTCATGCCGATTTTCTCCGCGGGCGCGGGAACCGGCTGGTTCGCGTTCGTGTCCTTCAGGACCCCACCCGATCGCGTGGTCGTGAACGTGTACGACGAGAGTGGGCAGCTCCGAACCACGACCGTATCCCTCGGTGGCGACCGGAGCGGCATCGGGTTCTACCTCCAGAACGCGAACGGCACGTTCTACACGCAGGACACCCGCAACCCCGGCGCAAGGGCCCAGGCCCTTTGGTACGCCGGGACGGGCATCAACAATGGCACCCTGTTCTTCGCGTGGGAGGACCAGGCCCTGGCACAGGGGGCGGATTCCGACTTTGACGACGTGGTGGTCTACCTCCAACCTCCTTGGCCAGGACCACGCACAACGCCTTGCGAGCGGACCACCTGGGGCGTGTTGAAGGCCCGCTTCCGCTGAGCGGAGCCGCGCCCAACGGCGCGCGAGCGTGGCGAAAACCATATCCGGAGCTTGGATCCCCTTCGAGCGAAGCGGGAGCGCGTTGCCGAATCACGGACACAAAGCTCATCGCCATTGCCACGATCATTGCGCGCACGATCCCGCACGGGCCGCCTTCACCGAGAAGCACGACCCGTTCGCTACCGCCCCGTCCCCAACGTCCCCATCATCGCTTCGGGGTAACGCAGGCCGGCCGTGGCACCCTTTGGCACCATGGCGTCGAACCACAGGCGGTCCTCCTCGCCCAGCGTAACGGTCGTCGCGCCCACGTTCTGCTCCAGCCAGCGGCGGCGTTTGGTGCCCGGAATCGGGACGATGTCGTCGCCTTGAGCCAGCACCCAGGCCAGTGCCAACTGCGCCGGCGCACAGTCCTTGAGCTTGGCGCGGGACTTCACGGCCTCGACGATGACCTGGTTCTGCTTCCAGTTCTCGGGGCTGAAACGCGGATGCTCACGTCGTCGATCGTCGGCTGCCAACGCGTCAGGCTCGGGAAGCGCGCCGGTCAGAGCACCACGGCCAAGTGGCGAGTACGCCACGAACCCGACTCCCAGCTCGCGGCAGGCTGCGAGTTCATGGTCCTCGACGTCGCGCGTCCAGAGTGAATACTCGGTCTGCAGCGCCGTGATCGGGTGCACCGCATGCGCTCGGCGCAGCGTGTCGACGCTCGCCTCGGACAGCCCGAGGTAGCGCACCTTGCCCGCCTTCACCAACTCGGCCATGGCACCCACCGTTTCCTCGATGGGCACTGCCGGGTCGACGCGATGCTGGTAGTAAAGGTCGATGTAGTCCACGCCCAGACGCCGGAGCGACCCCTCGCAAGCGCGTTTCACATTCGCCGCCGAGCTATCGAGTCCGCGGGTGCGGCCTTCGGCGTCGATCGACATGCCGAACTTGGTGGCGATCATCACTCGCTCGCGCACGTCGGCGAGCGCACGGCCCACCAGCTCCTCGTTGTTCCACGGTCCATAGATCTCGGCGGTATCGAAGAACGTCACGCCCAGTTCGACCGCGCGCTTCACCGTGGCGGTGGCTTCGTCGGGATCAGCGCTACCGTAGGCCCACGTGAGCCCCATGCAGCCCAGTCCGAGTTCCGAGACTTCGAGCCCCTGCGAGCCCAATCGACGCGTCTTCATGCTCAGTAGATCTCCTCGGCAGTGGCGGGCGCGTAGGGCCGCCGGACGTTCTGGATGCCATCCACGTTCGTGTCACCGTACGCGAAACCACCAGCGCCCTGCACGAAGTCGTAGGGAAAATCGAGCGAGGGCTTGGTCAGGGCCGAGAGCTTCGCGATCTCCTCGGGCGTGAGCTTCACTTCGAGCGCGCCAACGTTATCCTCGAGCTGCTTCAGCGTTCGCACGCCGAGAATGGTGCTGGTCACGCCGGGCTGCGCCTGCAGCCATGCGAGCGCGACGCGCGCGGGCGTGGCGCCGTGTTGCTTGGCGATTGCTGCGATCTCATCGAGCAGGTCGTAGGTCGTGTCGTTCAGTCGACCAGTGGCCCATTCGCCGCGGCCCGCTTGGTGCGAACCGTGGTCGGCACGCGCGTATTTGCCCGACAATGCCCCCGAGGCCAGCGGCCCCCACGGCGTGACGCCCAATCCCAACTCGAGCGCGGCCGGAATCGACTCACCCTCGATCGTGCGCTGCAAGAGCGAGTATTCCAGCTGCAGCGCGATCAGCGGCGTCCACCCGCGCAGCTTGGCGAGCGTGTGCGCCTCGGCCACCTTCCACGCGGGCGTATCCGAGAACCCGATGTAGCGCACCTTGCCGGCGCGCACCAGATCATCGAGCACCTGCATGGTCTCCTCGATCGGCGTGAAGCGGTCGTACACATGCATCCAATAGAGATCGATGTAGTCGGTGCGCAGTCGGCGCAGCGACTGCTCGAGTGCGCCAACGATGGCCTTGCGCCCGGCGCCCCCGGCATTGGGATCGTTGGGATACATCGTGGCCATGAACTTGGTGGCGATCACCGCGCGGTCGCGCTTGCCGGGATGCTTGCCGAACCAGTCGCCGATGATCTTCTCGGAGTGGCCCTTGGTGTAGAGGTTCGCGGTGTCGATGAAGTTGCCGCCGAGCGCGAGATACCGTTCGAGCACCGCTTCGCTGTCGGCCACACTGGAGCCCCAGCCCCAGTCCTCGCCGAACGTCATGGTCCCCAGACACAGCGGCGAGACTCGCAGGCCCGAACGGCCGAGCGAGACGAAATGGTTCAACGGCATGAGGAGTTACTCCATAAGAGGGACGGGGGTCGAGCGGGCCGGGCACGCGGGCGCACAGCGCACCACCTTCCTGAGATGCCCCCGGGCCGCCCACCGATGCAGGCGTTCTCCGGCCCTGGCGCCGAGGCCCGGAAGAAAGCCAATTGGCAATGCGCCCCGTTGTGTGCGTACACTCCTGCTCGCGATGAAGATCTACACGCGCACCGGAGATGACGGCACCACGGGTCTGTTGGGCTCGAGCCGGGTTCGCAAGCACGACGTGCGTGTAGAGGCGTATGGAAGTGTCGATGAGCTGAACGCCGCGCTGGGCGTGGCCGGAGCGCACGACACAGAGGGCTGGTTCCGCGAGTTGCTGGCGGAAGTGCAGTCGGCTCTTTTCCAGGTGGGCGCGGAGCTCGCCACCACCGACGCCAAGATGCTGGAGAAACTCTCGCGCGTGGCCGATGATGATATCGCCGGGCTCGAGCGCCACATCGACCGCCTCGAACAGGACCTGCAACCGCTCACGCGGTTCATCCTGCCGAGCGGTACGTCGCTCGCCACACAGATCCATTTGGCGCGTACGGTCTGCCGGCGCGCCGAGCGCCGCGTGACGGCGCTGGCTGAACACGATTCCGTGGATGCACGGGTCGTGCGTTATCTGAATCGTCTGGCCGACCTCTTGTTCGTGATGGCGCGATGGGGCAATGCGCGCGCCGGGGTCACCGAGACGACGTGGCCGCGCTGATCTGGCGCGCACCACAACCGAGCGTACTCGCGCGGATCCGCCCTCGGGGCGGTCCTCGTTTCGAGGCTTGAACTCTTCATCCCGCGCGGGCATGATTCCCGCGCTGTCTTCCTCACGGAGGAACCTTGATGCACTGGACGCAGGTCGCGATGAGCGCCCGTCCCTCCTCTCGCGGCCTTCTCCTTGCTGCTTTCGCCGTGCTCGTGCTGGCCCCGCCCGCGCGCGCCGACGTGACGATCCAGGAGAAGACGGTGTCGTCCGGTCTCGGCGGTTTCGGGAGCGGCACCACCACGACCACTCGTGTGATCGCAGGAGATAAAGGGCGCGAGGACGAGACGTACACGTACACGGGGCGACTCAAGACGTTCGCCGGCAAGCCGCGATCGACCAGCACCATCACGCGACTTGACCGTGAACTCATCTGGGAGTTGGACCATCCAAAGAAGCAGTACGGCGAGATGACCTTCGCCGAGATGCGCGCGGCAATGGCAAAGGGCGCTGCCCAGGCTCAGGCCGAGATGAAGAACCCTGAGCACGCACGCGCGAAGCAGGACGTTGAGGTCGACTACAAGGTCGACGTGCAGCGCACGGGCAAGAAGGACAAAGTGAATGGGTTCGACGCCGAGCAGTGGATCATCACGCTCACGGCGGTGCCCAAGGACAAGAAGACCGGCGAATCGGCCGGTGCGTTCAAGATCAAGTTGGATGGCTGGTACTCCACGCAGTTGCCCGGGCAGACCGAGACCGCGGCGTACTACCGCCGCTGGGCCGAGAAGATGGGCATGGATCCCCAGATCCGCACCATGGCCTCGAGCCTCATGGCCATGCACGGAGACGCGGTCCGCGAGATCGCAGCCAAGATGAAGGACCTGAAGGGCGTGGCAGTGCGCAGCACCATGACGATGGATATGGACGCTGGCTTGACCCCCGAGCAGCAAGCGCAGATGGACAAAGCCAGAGCCGACGCCGCGAAGGCGAAGGCCCAGGACAAACAGAAACAAGCAGAGAAGGAAGACAACGAGGCCAACGCGAGCACCGCTGGTTCCGTCGCCAAGGGCGACGTGGGCGGCGCGCTCGGCGGGTTCCTCAGCAGAAGGCTCGGCAAGGCCGCAGAGAAGAAGGCCGAAGCGAGCATGACGTCAGGCGCCGGTAGCGGTTCCGGCTCCGCCTTCACGGTCACCACCGACGTGTTGAGCGTCACCACAGGCAGTGCCGGCGCGAGCTTCGATGTGCCCGCCGGCTACAAGAAGGTCGAGCGCAAGCAGCCGTAAGTCGTCGCCTGGCATTCACGACGGAGTCGGCGAGGTTCGCCAGCCGTTGCGGATGTCGTGGGCAGCGCTCACCGCAGTCCCCCATCGCGTGTGTCAGCGGCAGCGGTTCGCCGTCCACGCTCTGGAGTCCCAGAACCCGGCGCACCTCGGGTGCGCGCCGTAAGGATCCCATGTCGATGAGACCTCGTCGTCGCCGCACCAGCAGCCCGCGGCCCATGCAGCCTGGCGGCACCCCCGAAGCGCAGAACGATCGAAATGATGGACCTGAGAATGATTCGCCCGCGGACCTGTTCCGCGCAGGCGATGGAGGCAGTGTGAATCACGAAGAACCTGGCGCTCCGACCATGAGCGACAGTGCAGCAAGCAGCGCCCCGAACAGTAATCCCAGCAGTGAGAATCCCGGCGGTGGTGGCGGTGGTGTGCGCCGCGACGACGGTGGCGACGACATGGGCGGGCGCGGACGGCGCCGCCGGCGTCGCGGCCGTGGTGGGCGGCCCGAAGGCGCGCCGCGCCAGAGCACGCAGGGTCAGAGTCAGGCGCCGCGCCCCAGCAGCAACGGCGGCGGACGACGTGATGATGGCCGCCGACGCGAGAGCGGGCGCGACACCCGCAACGACGGACGCCGCGGACGCCGCGACAACCGAGGCAGCACTGGTGGTGGTGGCGGACGCCCACAGCGCCGCGGGCTCGAGATCCTCAAAGATCTACAACAGGCAGGAGCAGCGCTCGATCCGACCGAACGCCTGATCCTCGAGTTGCCCGCGGGTCAGGGCAATCCGCCTTACGGCGACTACATCACGGGTCGTGCAATCGACCTGATCGCGCCGCTCGGCCGCGGCCAGCGCTGCCTGTTGGTGGCGCCGCCCAAGGCCGGCAAGACGCGTATCTTGCAGGCGATCGCCGCTTCGATCGCGCATAACCACCCGGACGTCGCCGTCTACGCACTGCTCGTGGATGAGCGCCCCGAAGAAGTCACCGACTTCAAGCGCAACACGCCAGCGATCGTCATCGCAGCGTCGAGCGACATGAGTGTGGACGAGCACATCCAGACTGCCGAGCTCGCCATGGAAACCGTTGCCGCCGAAGTCATCGCCGGCAAGGACGTGGTGCTGCTGCTCGACTCGATCACGCGACTGGCCCGCGCCTACAACGCCTCGGCCGGTAACGGCGGCCGCACGATGTCGGGCGGTCTCGACTCGAACGCCATGCAGTCGCCGCGGCAGATCTTCGGCTCGGCGCGCAAGATCGAGAACGGTGGCTCGCTCACGATCATCGGCACCGCGCTGGTCGACACCGGCTCTCGGATGGACCAGATCATCTTCGAGGAGTTCAAGGGCACCGGTAACTCCGAGATCTACCTCTCTCGCGAGTTGGCCGAGCGCCGGATCTATCCGGCCATCGACATCGCCAAGAGCGGTACGCGCAAGGAAGAGAAACTGATCGCGCCGGACATGATCGGCACCTTCCACGCGCTGCGTCGCGTGCTTGTCGGCATGCCGCCGCAGGAAGCGATGAACAAGTTGGTGGATCGTCTGGGCAAGACCAAGACGAACGCCGAGTTCTTCGCGATGGTGCGGGTCGGCGAGAGCTAGGAAGCGGGCCGCTCGGCGTTGCCGGGCGGCTTGGACCGCCTTGAATTGAGACTCCTTCCCCGAATCGTCCCCGTTGACATTGTTCGTGAAATCACGAACAATCCGAGGGTTCGATGCCGAAGACAGAGGTCGTCTTCTTCCGGGAAGAAAGCGGGGCGGTCCCGCTGGTGGAGTGGCTCGATCGGCTTCAGGCTCAGGCGGCGGAACGATGCGTCGCTGGGCTTGTCAGCCTGAGCGAGTCGGGCCACGAACTTCGCAGGCCAACCTCTGCGCACCTCGGAAGTGGCATCTTCGAACTCAGAATCAAAGTGCGCGGGTTGAATCTGCGGATTCTCTACTTCTTCAAGGGCAGAACCGCCGTAGTCGTTTCACACGGCTTCGTGAAGCAGCGGGCGAATGTTCCAGACCGAGAGATGAGACGTGCCCTGCTTAACAGGCAGAAATTCGAGGCCCGCCCTGGCACTCACGCATTTCACGGGGGAATCTGATCATGCCGAGGACGAGCAGACACGCCAGCGCGATCGACTTCCTGGTTGATCGTTTCGTGGGCGATGACCCCGTGCGTGTCGCCTCGTTCGAGAGCGCACGACTCAGCATGAAGGTCGCCCAGCAGATCTATGACCTACGCACGGCGGCGGGCCTGACCCAACGCCAGCTGGCCTCGATCATCGGGACCAGCGCGTCCGTCATCTGCCAACTCGAGGCATCCGACTACGCCGGACACTCGCTGTCCATGCTGCAACGAGTCGCCTCGGCATTTTCCGCTCGGATCGAATTGAAGTTCGTTCCTGTGCGTAGACGTCCCACGCCAAGCCCCCCGCGGAAGAAACGACGAGTCGCCTGAAGTCGGGAATGCGGATCGAACCCAACTCGGCCTCCGGGGCATCTCAGGGAGTGTCCATCACTTCCCGCCGCCACGGAGGCCGTTCCATGCCCAGCACCCGCAACTCCCTGCCGCAGAAGATCCGCGATCAGATCGTCCATGACCTCGCCCCCCTGCTCGCCGATGCCACCGACCTCACACTCCAGGCCAAGCAGGCGCATTGGAACGTGCGCGGTCCCAGCTTCATCGCGCTGCACCAGTTGTTCGACTCGGTCTATGAGCACGCCGGCGAATGGGCGGACTCGATCGCTGAACGCATGGCGCAGTTGGGTGGCTCCGTGCCGGGCACACTGCAGGCGGCGCACGCCGGTACGCGGCTCACGCCCTATCCGCTCGACTTGAGTGGCGAGAACGCGCACACCGAGCGCGTCGCAGCGGCGCTCGCGCAGTTCGGCGAGTCGATGCGCACGGCAATCGACACGTTCGCCGCTGCTGGTGACGCAGCAACCGCCGATCTGGCCACCGAGATCTCGCGCGAGGTCGACAAGGACCTCTGGTTCGTCGAGTCGCATCTCGGTTGAGATTCGCAAGCATGCTGGAAGGGCGGCCGCATGGCCGCCCTTTTCGCGTTCCGGGCTACACGTCGAGCACTGGCTCGTCGTCTTCTGACTTCGTGGACGGCTTGGGCTTACGCGGCCTGCGACGCTTCTGCGAGAGCTCGTAGCGCGCGTGATCATGCAGGTACGCGGCGTAGTGCATCAGCGCGGGCGGATACTGGGTGCCTGCTGTGCGCAGCGCCAGCGTGAACGCAGTGACCGGAATCGCGCGATTCCGCAATGTCTCCAGCACCCACAACACCGCTCGGGGTGAACGGCTGCGTTCGAACTCGACCCAGCCGAGCAGATTCTCGCCGCGCATGCGCTGCCAATCGAGGGCGAGCTTGGCCACCTGCATCCGCCCGGCGAGTTCCACCTCGGGCACCTCATCGAGGCCCTCATCCTCGGCAACCTTCGAGGCAACCCGCGCCACAGGCTTCTGCGTATGCTCCCGGGGCTCGGCCGCCTTCGCCGCCGGCCGCCCGCCCATCGCCACGGCGCGCAACAGATCCACACCGGGGAACACCTCGGGCGCGATCTCGTTCGGAAGCAACGGCAGCAGCTCCGGCTCGGCCTCGCCCGCGACGGCGGCCGCGGTCACCCGCACGGTGCCGATACGCTCGGCCTGGAGCTCGGGCAAGCGCCACGCGACAGGCGAGAACGCGTCGTTGGCCAGACGCGCCAATGCGCGCGCTCCGCCGCCACTGGCGAGCGCACGCTCGGCCAGCGATTGGCGCGCATCGTCGGGCACGTCGAGGCGCACACGGTGCAACTCGCACTGGCGGCCCAACCGCCGCAGCACGGAGTCCTCGACTCCGCCCAGAATGTGCAGCATCTCGTCCATGCCCAGAGCGTGCACCGAAGTGAGCGTATTGAACCGATTCACCAGCTCCGGGATGAAGCCGTAATCGATCAGGTCCTCGCCCGTCACCGACGCCATGGCCTGCGAGTCGGTCATGCGATGCGCATCGCGGATGCGCGCGCCGAAACCCATCCCGGTGCGCTGGGCGCGACGACGACGGACCACCTCGGGCAGGCCCGAGAATGCACCGGTACAAAGGAACAACACGCGTGAGGTGTCGAGCGCGAAGTCCATGTCGCGCACCCGGAAGCGGTTGCGAGTGCCGTCGAACAAAGAGAGCAGCGCGTTCTGTACCCCTTCGCCCGAGACGTCGCGCGTCACGCCTTCGGCGCGCCGCACTTTGTCGAACTCGTCCAAGTAGATAATGCCGCGCTCGGCCTTCTTGGGATCACCCCCGGCGACCGACAGGAGCGACAACAGGCAGGACTCCACCTGCTCGCCCACGTAGCCCGCCTCGACCAACGAGGTCGCGGCGCAGAACGCGACCGGCACATCGAGCCAGCGCGCGAGCGTGCGCACCAGATGCGTCTTGCCCGAGCCCGTCGGGCCGAACATCAGCACGTGCTGCGGTCCGAACCCGCCCAACCCTTGCTGATCGCGCACGGCGAGTCCGAGATAATGGCGATACACGGCGGTGGCCAGGTCGCGCTTGGCGCGCTCCTGACCTGCGACGTGCAGGTCGAGGTGCTGAATGATCTCACGAGGTGTACACAGGCGGTCGCGGGAGAGCATCGGGGAAGCTCCTGCTGTGCGGGAAGGCGATTCACGGCGTTTGGGATGCGTACTCTACCCGCCCCGCACGCACCGTTCGCGCAAGTGCATGCGCGCAAAGCGCACATCGCTCTTGACGAGTGAATTTCCCAGAACTCGCAGGTCTCACATCACGAAACGCCTGTATCCATGCGGTCAGAACGCATGCGTCTCCAGACGGTGAGCGCCACTCCGTGCACCAGCAACAACGCCGTCAGTGTCACCAGGATGCTTGGCGTGGCCGGCATGTCGAATGTGACGGAACCCAACAATCCCAGCACGCTCGCGCTGAAACCGAACACCCATCCGATCACCAGTGCAGGGCCGGGACGAGACGACGCCATGAGTCCCGCGACCGCGGGGATCACCAAGAACCCGAACACCAGCAGCACGCCGGCGATCTGCACCGACGAGGTGACCACCAGGCCGAACGTGGCGTAGAACAGGAAGTCCCACCAGAAGACACGCCGACCCTTCTGGTTCGCCCCGTGCGGGTCGTTGGTGATCTCGAAAAAAGGTTTGCGTAGCACGAAGTGCACGAGCCCGACCACGGCGTAGAGAATGGCGACCCGGCCAATGTGCGCGGGGTCCACCGTGAACAACGAACCGACCAGCGTCTCTTTCAAATGCTCGGGGCCTGATGGACTCTTCTCGAGCACGAGGAATACCAATGCCTGCGCGGTTGCGAACACGATGCCGATGAACGCCTCGAGCGGCACTCGCTGCGAACGGCCCCGTAACCACGCGAACAGCGCGGCTCCCACGAAGGTCATGCCGAGCGCCAGCAGGTACGAGCCCGTCTCATCGTGTTCGTGGCCGAGCACGATCCCGAGCGCCACGCCGAGCGCCGCCATCTGCGCGAGCGCGAGGTCCACGAAGAGTACCCCGCGCCGCACGATGTGGAACCCCAGATACGCATGGATCCCGGCCAGCACCAGCGCAGCGATCGCCGCGGTCTGGAAGAACGGAAGGGAGAGCGCGTCCATCACGGGGTCGGCCCTCCCGCGAGCGCCGCGAACAACTGGTCGAAGTGGGCCAGATAGCTGCCCGCGTCGACGCCGTCGCAGGCGGACGATTGCGTCACCACGCGCATGCCGGACTGCCGCGTGAGGAACCGCCCGGCCTCACCCGAGAAGTACGGCTCCTGCAACAGCACGCCCACCTTGCGAGCCTTGGCCGTCTCGACCAGCGAGGCCAGATGCCTGGCCGTTGGCGGAATCCCCGGCACCGGCTCCACCGTGGCCGCGACCTCGAGCCCGAATGCATCGGCGAGATACGACCACGAACGGTGATAGGTGAACACGGTCTTCGAGGGCAACGCGGCGGCACGAACATGATTGCGCTCGAAGGCCGCAGTAGCCTCTTTGGCGAACGCTTCGGCATTCGTGCGGTAGATCGCGGCATGCGCTGCGTCGATCTGCGCCAGCGCCTCGGCGATGTTGCGCCCGACCACGGCGCCGTTTCGTGGGTCGAGCCAGTAGTGCGGGTTGCCGTCGGGGTGCACGTCGCCCATCGACGCATCCACCTTGCCCGCCGGACGCTCGAGGACGCGCACGCCCTTGGCGCAATCCACCAGCAGCACCTTGTTGTTGCGCGAGCCATCGAGGATGGCGCCGGCCCATTGGTCAAGCCCCAGCCCGACTTTCAGATACACCTGAGCGCGCGAGACTTTCACCATGTACGACGGCAGCGTCTCGACGCGATGCGGATCGGAGTTCGCGCGGGCGATGGCGAACACCTCGACCTGATCGCCGCCGATGCGACTGGCGATCGAGCCCAGATCGTTGGTGGAAGCCGCCACGCGCACCTTGGCTGCGGCCGGGCCCGACAAGAGCGCAAGCGCGGCTGCGAGCGAGCAGATCAGTCTGCGGATCATGTGCGGACCTCCTAGAACTGGTGCGCCTTGTGCGGACCCATGCTGAAGATCACGCGCAGGCGAAGGGACTGAATGGCGTCGGGGGAGGTCACGGCGCCATCGGGCGTCGCGGGCATGAAGCGGTGGTATTCCAAACGGAAGGCAGTGGTCTCTTCCATGAGCCACAACCCCGCGAACGCACCGAACGCCGCGTCCCATGGCTTGTCGAGCGTGGCCTGTTGGAAACGTTCGTACGAAACCCCCGCGTCGTAGCGCTTGGCCCAGTTGTAGTCAGCGAACACATAGCCGCCGAGCGGCTTCACCGCGGTCTTCGTGTAGGCCGCCGAAGTTTCATCCCAGCCCGCGTCCTCGCGGTCGAGTTTGAGCACCTCGCCCTGCAGCAGCAGGAATGAATCGTCGCCCGTCCAGAACTTGGCCTTCACGTCGGCTCCGAACACCGAGGTGCGCGTGGCGGCTGCCACGTTGTTAGTGCCCTGCGTGCCCGAGAAGCCGATCTCCACGCCCGAGCGATCGTTGACCGGCACGAATGCCGACACCCGTCCGAGCACAGCCGTGCGTGGTTCGGCTGCGAGATCACCATTCTCGGGGTCGAGCGCGAGCGGGTCGTTGAGCGCGACAGAAGGCTCGCGCGCAATCCGAAAGGTGTCACCCTGCAGTGCGTCGACCGATGCCGTGAGCGCGATGTCCCCCGGCGCCGGGATGCGAGCCGAGAGCTGCAGGCCAGTCTCGTTGAACGCTTCGTCGCCCGGCAGGTAAGCGGACAACACCCCGAAGCGCTCCGCGAACGGATAGGTGTGCGGATGTTGCGGGTTCAGCCTGCCGAAACCCGCGCGGTACTTGCCGCCCTTGAGCGTCAGCCCGCCTGGCAGGCCTCGAAGCATGGTGAAGTAGATCTCCTCAACGCCCGCCTCGCCATCGGCGAACGCGAGCGTGGCGAAACCACGCGCGTACGGATTGAGTGCCGCATCGAACACGATCTCGGTCTCGCCCGCGTCGAACACGGGGCGCTTGCGGCTGGCATCACCCGCGGCATCGGTCCAACGAATGAGCGGCTGGCCGATCAGCGAGATGTCGGGGTTGGTGACGCCGGCCGAGGCGACAATAGGTGCGAACGACAGAGCAGCCACAAGGCCGCCCCGCAGGAACCTGCGCATGGGAGGGATCTCCGTTCAGGGATCAAGCGCACGCGGCCACGCCGGGAAGACACGGCATGGGGCAATGCGTCAGTCGTCGATGAGCTGGGGCCGAGCGATGGCGCCGCAACGCGGCGGGAGGCTCAGGCGAGCGGTGGCGCGCGCGCAGACCGCGGGGCCGGCGCGTGCACACTGCGCGCGGCTTCGTGCGTGGCGTACACGAGCCCCAAGGGCTCGGGGGCAGCCGCGATGGCGACTTCCGCCTCGGCCGCCTCGGTCGCCGCATGCAGCGAAGTACACTGAACGCACGCGTGGTGCGACGACCTGCTGGCCGTGTCGCAGTCATGATCGACGAAATGGTGCCAGCCGTGGCCCGCCGCGCCCAGGAGCAGCGAGACGAGGAGCACGAGCGCGCCGAGGGCGCGCGGCAGCAGGCGAATGCGAAGTGGCTGGCTCATGGGACTGAAGGGAGCATGGCACGCGGGGCAGTCGCGACGCAACGGCACCCGACCAACGCGGTGGGCAAGGCGGTTCAGCGCCGCGCGGGCGGCGCCTGGGCCAACTCGTGCCCCAGCTGGACCATGAACGCCCACAGGAACGCCGCGCGCTGCTGCGCCTCGGCGCGGCCGGCGTCGGTGCGCATCGTGGCGGGGAGTTTGAGCAGTTTGGTGGCGAAGTGATCCAGGCTGAACGCCGTGTCATCGAGCGGCCGGTGCTGCGCCCACGGGTCGTCCCCATGGAACCACGCGCCACCCATGCGCACGCCCGTCGAGACGCAACGCAACAGCCCGATCGCGCCCAGCGCCTCGAGCCGGTCGGCATCCTGAAGCGCGCAGCCGAGCGTGGTCTGCGGCACCGCGCCGCGCGAGAAGCTGTGGTCGCGCACGGCGTCGGCGATGCGGTCGATCGCATCGGCGCTGAACCCCAACTCGGGCAGCCGCGTGCGTGCCAGCTCGGCGCTACGCTCACTCGCGAAACGACGCTCGGGCGAGTCCTTGGGCGGATTCACCGCATCGTGCAGTAACGCGGCAGCGATGGCCTCGCGCGAATCGGTCGCCGCGCCGCCCAACCGCAGCGTCCACATCGCCACGCGCAGCAGATGCGCGGAGTCGTGCGTGAGATCGCCGTCGTCGCGGGCGCGCGCCTCGGCCAGCAGTGTCGTCAGTGCAGGGTCTGCCTCGATGAACCGGTCCAGTTCCGCCAGTGACTTCATCGCGCGGGCTTGCGCGCCAGCGCGCGCGCGACTTCGCGGTCGAACCCAACAATCAGATCGAACTGCGTCACGTCGCCCTCCTGCGGCGCCTTGTGCGTCACGACGAGCGAGCCATCCGACGCGAACGCGTACTCCGCGGGATCGTTGATGTCATCTGCCAGACGTGCGCGGATCTCGGGCTGCGAGAAACTCAGGTCCGCCCCGATCCGACTCTGCATGAGGACCCGCTCCGCGGTGGTGAAGGTGAGCGTGCGCGTTCCCGGCACCCAGCGCAGGCCCTGCGCTCCGCCGCGTGAGACTTGCACTGCTCGGCCTGCACGACCGTCGGCGCCGATGGTTGCGACCGAGACCTGGCTGCTCCCGCTCTCGCGCTCGATGAATGCCAGCATGCTCCCATCCGGCGAGAGTGCGCCCTCCCAAGCCCCTCCCGGCGGCGAGCAGACCTCACTCACGGTCGGAGTGCCATCCCCCAGTGTGATTCGGCGCAGCCGGACTTTTCGATTGTCGAACGTCTGAAGCAGGATCGATTTGCTGTCCGCGCTCCAGCCGCGTACGAGATCGTATGCATTGGTACCGTCCTTTGCTGGCAGGACGAGCCGGGGCGTCGCACCGCCCGCCACCTCGACCACATAGACCCCCGCGGTGGCAGTGACGCCTTGCCGGACGAAAGCGAGCGAGCGGCCATCGGGCGAGAACGCCGGAGATCCACAATCCTCGTTCGGCTCACTCAGGAATCGTCGCGCCCCCGGCTGCCCGCGGCTGAGAAGCAGGATCTCGTAGCTCGCAGAGCCCGGCGGGACACTCATGATCGCCACCGTCTTGCCATCGGGCGAAATGCTGGGAGACATCTCGAAGTCGCCACGCTCGGGACTCCAATCCTCGGGCTCCGCCCCGGGACGCAGGATGGCCACCCAGCGTTGGCTGACGCCCAAGAGACCGGGGATATAGGCGAGCGTCCCATCGCGGCCGAGGTTCACGGACCCGTGGTCCCACTGATTCGAGAGCCGCACGCCATCGAACACCGCGACCGGCTCACTGGTGAGTCGCAGTTGCTTCGGGTCGAAAGTGGCTGCGAGCACGGTGGAGCCGCGCGTGAGCAGCACGCGGCCCGGGGCGAGGTAGCGCGGCGAGGCCGCGTTGCGCGCGAGTAGGTGCATCTTGCCCGTGTGCACGTCAACGGCAACCGCCGAGATGGTCCATCCCCCCGCGGCGAAATAACCGATTGTCGCCAGGCAAGCCTGCCCGTCGGGCAACGTCTCGTGTAGCGTGAGCTCCTGGACCTTCGATTCCCAATCGATCTTGTTCCACTTCACTGGCGCGCTCGCGCCCGGCTTGAGCACGCCAATCGAATCCGAGCCGATCGAGACCGCGAATCCACCCTTGGGCAGCGCATCCCAAGACCGCCACGTTTCCGGCCATGGCAACACGAGACTGGGAGGCGAGCTCCCGTCGAGCGCGACACGCGACAACTGCAGTTGCGTGGCGCCCAGTGCGACCGGAGCGACGAAGAAGATCCACTGCCCGTCGTCGGTGACGTCGTACGACTGCACGCCCACCGTGCCCGGTAAGGGTTCCCACTCGAAGCGATCGACGCGGCGACGATAAAGCCTGCGCCCTGGAGGCTGACCGAGTTCATTGCGTCGGCTCTCACCCCGTGCCAACAGAGTACGGCCATCGGGGGAGATCCACATGTTGCGCACCAGCAGGTCCGCCGGTGGCACGACGGAGAGTCGAAGCACCTCCTGCTGCGAACCTCGTTGCGCCCCGCGAAGCCACACCCCACCCACGAACGCGCCAACAACCAGCGCTGCAATGCCTGCCCACATCCATGGCGACACGCGCGCACGTGCGCCGCCCGCGGCCGCCGGCAGGATGCCCGACGCCATGTCGCGCCGCGCCGCCTCCAGATCCAGTTTCGCGTCACCGATATCGCGCAGACGCTTGCGCGCATCCTTCTCGAGGCAGCGCCGCAGCAGCTCGCGCACGCGCTCTGGCGTGTGCGGTGGCAGCTGATTCCAATCGGGCTCGCGCTCGAGAATGCGCGCGATGGTGTCGGACACCGTCTCGCCACCGAACAGTGGCCGACCCGTGAGCATCTCGAACAGCATCACGCCGAACGCCCAGATATCCGCACGGCGATCCACCGCGCGCCCGCGCGCCTGCTCGGGTGCCATGTATGCGGCGGTCCCCAGGATCACGCCCGCCTGCGTTCCCAGCGTGAGCGTGGGCGACTGCGAAACCTGAGGATCAGAGCTGGCGCCCTCTTCCCCAAGCAACGCCTTGGCGAGCCCGAAATCGAGCACCTTGACCTGGCCATCGGCGGTGAACTTCACGTTCGCGGGCTTCAAGTCACGGTGGATGATGCCGCGTTCGTGCGCGTACTCCATGGCCTCGGCGATCTGCTGCGCCACTTCGATGGCCTCGGCGGGCGGCAACGCGCCCTGCTTGGCCAGATGCTGCGCCAGCGTTGGCCCCTCGATCAACTCGAGCACCAGCGCCGGAACACCATCGGCATCCTCAAGGCCCAACAGCCCGCCGATGCGTGGATGGTTCATCGAGCCCAGCAGCCGCGCCTCGCGGTCGAACCGGGCCAACCGCTCGGGGTCGCCCGCGAGCAGCGCGGGCAGCACCTTGATCGCGACCTCGCGCTGCAACCGCGTATCGCGCGCGCGCCACACTTCGCCCATGCCGCCGGCACCGAGCGGAGAGAGGATCTCGAATGGACCGAGCCGCGAGCCGGGTGCGACCGCCATGATGCCTCCTGAGGAGAGAACGAAAACGGGACGCTGCAGGTTAGCAGCGTCCCGTGGATTTCGGCAGATTTGTTGAGCCGGTTACAGCCGCGCGACGAACTCCCCGGTGCGCGTGTCGACCTTCACTTTGTCTCCCACTTCGATGTACGGCGGCACCTTGATCTCGAGACCGGTCTCGAGCAGCGCCGGCTTGCTCGTGTTCTGAACCGCGGCACCTTTGATATTGGGGGTGGTCTCGGACACGAGCAGTTCAACGAACATCGGCGGGTCGATACCCACGACGCGGCCGTCGAAGTAATCCGCGGTGATGGTCATGCCATCGATCAGGTAGCCGGCGTTGTCCCCCAGCACCTCGCGCGTGAGCTCGACCATCTCGTAGCTCTGGGTGTTCATGAAATGGAAGTCATCGCCGGCCTTGTAGCTGAACTGCAGCGTGTGCTGGTCCAGCGAAGCCTTCTCGACCTTGTCCTCGGAGGAGAACCGGACCTCGGTATTGGATCCGTTCTCGATGTTCACGAGCTTCGCCTGCACGAAACCACGCAGGTTGCCGGGCGTGCGGTGCACCATGCTGGCGACGCGCCACGGCTTGCCGTTGTACATGATCAGATTGCCAACACGGAGCTGGGTCGCTGCGATCATCCGGAGTTCCTTGCGATGAAGGGTCGGGCACTGAGGGGGGACATGGGCCCCTCAGAGGGCCTCCCCACGACTACCACTGCGGCCGAATAGTCTGCCGCAGGGACGGGACCCGAGGCAAATTGCGCCGCGGGCGCTGGACGCGAATGCCTCGGGGGCGGAAACCGCCCCTCAGCCTCGCCGCACCAGCATCAGCGTGACGTCGTCCGCCCGGTGCTCGCCCGCCGCGAATGTGTCGATCCGCTCGATGAATCCATCGGCCACGCGGCCCAGGTCGGGCTCGTCGGCGAGCGATTTCATGGCCTCGGCGATCCGCTCGAAGTCGAAGAAGTCGGGACCACACTGCGCCTCGGGAATGCCGTCGCTGAACACCGCCATCAGTTCGCCCGGGCCGAGCGTGGTCTCGCCCATCGTCCACGGGAAGTCGGACATCATCCCCACCGGGATGCCGGTGGCCTCGAGCGTTCGAAGCACCCCGCCCGAAGCCAGGTGCGGCTCGGGGTGGCCCGCGTTCACATAGCGCAGCCGCCCGGTGGCCGCATCCAGGTAGCCCACGAACATCGTGACGAAGCTCCCAGCGTCGGTGCTGCGGTAGGTCACCGAGTTGAGACGACGGATGAGCGACAACGGATCGTCGCAGACGTCGTAGAGCACGCGCGCCGTGGAGAGGATCGAGGACATGAGCAATGCCGCGCCCATGCCCTTACCGGAGACGTCTCCCTGCATGATCACGAGGATGCCATCCTCGCGCTGATAGAAGTCGTACAGATCCCCGCCGACTTCGTAGCAGGTCTCGATGCGCGCGTGCATGGTCCAGCCGGCCACATCGGTCGGCGCGGGCGGCAGCAGCGCTTCCTGGATGCGCGTGGCGGTGGCCAGCTCCTGTGCCAGACGCTGGCGCGCGGCGTCGGCTTCGATGAGGCGCGCATTGGTGATCTTCACCGCGGCCATGTTGCCGAGCAGGGTGAGCAGTTCGAGCTGCTCCTGCCCATACAACACGCGTGGATCGCTGCTGTCCACGTAAAGCACGCCCAGCACGCGCTCGTTGTCGAACAGGGGCACCGCCATGGCACTGTGGATCGCCTGCGCGATGATGCTGTTCTGCCCCATGAAGCGCGGATCGTTCAACGCATCGCCGGTGATGACAGCCGTGTTCTCCTCGAGCACCGTGCGCATGATGGTCTGCGACAGCGCGAGCGGTTCGTTGGGATTGACCGGACGACCACCGGCGCGGCGCGAGGCGATCGGTGTGGGTTCGGCGCCCGGCTTCTCGCGAAGCAGCATCACGAAGCGGCTGGCCGGCATGGCCTGCTCGACGAAGCGCAGCAACTCCTCGCACGTCTCACGCAGCGGCCTGGGCAGCACGAGCAATGCACCGGCCTGCGACAGGAGCTTGACCAGCTGCGACGAAGCGTTGGTCTTCTCGGATGAACGCTGCAGCACGTCCGCGACGCGAAGCCGCATGCTGGAGCCCAGGCCCTTGGAGTCGCTGAACTGCGTCCTGGCCGGGTCGCCGCCGGAGACGCGCATGAGCACGTGCCCGATTTCGAGCGTATCGCCGGCGTTGATCGGCGTGGGCGAGCCCGCCTCGGTGCCGTTGACGCGCGTACCATTTCGGCTCTCGAGGTCGCGCACGGTCCAGCGCCCGCCGATCTCACTGAACTCGGCGTGCTCCTTGGAAACCGTGCCGTCCAACAACTGCACCGCATTGCTGGAAGATCGCCCTGCACGCAGGGGTGAGTTGCCCAACTCCCAAGTCCGGTTCTCGCCGTTCACGAACGCCTGCAGCGTCAGCGCCATCCCCACTTCTCCCCCCGACCCATCACGCGACCGACTCGACCGCACGCACCAGCCGCTCGAGGTCGGACTTGTCGTTATAGACCTGCCCTGAGATCCGCAGCCACACGCGGTTCTTGAACCCGTGTGCCTGGACCTCGACATCATGATCATAGAGTAGTGAGTCCTTGAGCCGTTGGCCGTCTTCTCGCGTGGTGCCGTACCGCAATGGCAGCGGGAAGGTGGCCATCGTCCCCACCATCTCCTCCTCGGCGGGCAGACTCGTCCCCCAATGGTCGCACAGTGTACGCGCCGCGTCCCATGCGAACGTATGATTATACCCACGCATCTCCTCGAGCCCCAGTTCGCACATGAACTCGATGCCCGCCGGCGCGGCGAGCCACGGTGAGGGGTCGCGTGTGCCGGTCAGGTCGAACTCGCTCGCGAGTCCAAGCCCGTACCCCCACGAGATCACCGTGGGATGCAGATCGTGTTGCGCCTCGGGAGCCGCCCAGAGGATGCCGCACGAGCGGGGCGACATGGCCCATTTGTGGAGGTTTCCCACATACCAGTCCGCGCCGATCGAGGGGATGTCGAGCGCCAACGCGCCCGGGGCATGCGCGCCATCGACCAATACCCTCACGCCCACGGCATGCGCGCGGGCGACGGTCGCGGCGACCGGCAGCAACAGCGAACTCCCCGAGCAGATGTGGTCGACCACGAGCACCCGCGTGCGAGGTGTGAGCGCCGCCGCGATCGCCTCGACCACCGCGGCAGGCGTCGTGCCCGGAAACGGCAACTCCACGATGTGCACGATTGCGCCCGTCCGAGAGGCAACGTGCTGCGCCGTGCGATTGACCGCGCCATACGAATGGTCGGTCAGCAGGATCTCGTCGCCGGCCTCGAACGCGATCGAACCCAGCACCGCGTTGACGCCATCACTGGCATTGTTGACGAACACCAGATCCTCGCTGCGGGCACCCAGGAACTCGGCCACCTTCGCGGCGGCGGTCCGCATGCGGGGCGCCATGCGCAGCTCGAACTGCTTCACGTCGGCCAGTTCACGCAGCAGATAGCGCGCCGGTTGACGCTCGATCTCGTCACGGATCGCCTGTTGCGCCGCGAGCACCGCGCGAGGCGGCGCTCCGACCGTTCCATGATTGAGATAGGTGATCGCGGGGTCGAGCGCCCAGCGCTCGAGCATCGGCCTGCCGAATCGCGTCATGACCCTTCCTTTCGTCCGGCGACAGCGTATCAGCGAAGCGTCGGTCGCGGCCACGTCCACCCGACAACGCCGACGCGCTGCGGCCCTGAAGAGCCGCAGCGCGTGGCGAAGGACACTCGGCCGAGCGGCGAACGCCGCCTGGCGTGTGGTTCAGTGCTGCGTGCTGCTCGCCGCACCGAACGGGCCGCGCGCAGCGGCCGGGGCCGTTTCCACATCGCGTCCGGCATCGAGTGCACGTTTGATGCGGGCACGCGATTCGAGCAGATGCGCACGCGTGTTGTCCCCGACCGGCGCAGTGGAGGCGAGCGCACGGGCACAGCGCGCATCCACGCGCGAAAGCGCGAGACGAGCAAGCGCACGGGCATCGTCCGGAGCGCCCGAAGGCGGCGCCACGATCATGTTCGCCATGCGGTCGACGAACGCGCGCTGCACTTCGCGACGCGTGCTCGTGCCGTCCAATGCCTTCATGCCCGCCAGGGTGGTGCCGCCGACTTCGCCCCAGATCGTGCGGGTCAGCCGGTCGAAGTGTTCGGCCAAGCGGTAAGGCTCGGCCGTGCGCGACTCGGCCTCACGCATGCGCGCGAGCAACGCCGGCGTGGTGACGCCGTTCAGCAGGGCCACCTGGATCGCGAGCACCTTGTCGTTGAAATCGTAATCCTGACGGCCCGCGAACGCGCCCGCGCCCATACCCCACTGCGACCAACGATTCGGAGCCAGACGCGATAACAGCTTGCCCGGAACCACGAATGCATCGGCCGCCCAGACCTTGGCGCCCAGGAAGGCGAGCGCCTCGCGCTGTTTGGCCGCCGCGACCGGGATCATGGGATCCTTCTCGCTCGGCTGGCCGCGCTCGACACGCGAGGAGTACAACCCGCCCAGATACTTGACCGCCATGCCCGAGGCGATGCCGTACTGCGAGAGCGCCGAGTCCATCGCCCGGCGCAGCGCGGTGAGATCGCCCGTCGTGCCCACGATGCGGGCCTCGAAGTTCGGAGCACGCCACAGGTTGGCGATGTAGGTGGTGCGATCCTTGGCGAACTGCAGCGGATCGCTGCCCAGGTCGTAGATGTTCGACCTCGGATCGGGCGCATCGGCCGGATACGTGTCCTCGTCCGTCGAGTACTCGTGCCCCGGTTGCAGCGACTGGTCCGCAACCGTGCGGATGATCTTGTAGTCCTCATCCGAGGTCTTCGCGCCCGTCGGCATGTAGCCATACTTGATGGCCCACATGTCATACGTGCCCGGAGTGGACGTCCACCACTCGCCCTGCTTGGTGTGCGTGTGATCGATGTTCGGGGTCGGGTACTCCATGACCGAAGAGTACAGCCCGTTCTGCGTGGTCCAGGTCGGGTCCTGAAGCTTGTCGAGCGGCGTCGAAGTGCTGCTGCGGAAGTTGTGCCGCAGGCCGAGCGCATGCCCGACTTCGTGCATCACCGCCCACTCCACCGCCCACTTCAAGTACTCGTCCGGCACCGGCGAGCCCGGCTCGAGCTTGCCCTCCATGAGCAGCGACATGTTCATCATGCCCGTCGCGCCGGCCATCGCATCACCCGCCATGCAGAGCTTGTCGAGTGACATGCCCGGCGGCAGCGACTCGAACATGGTCTGCGGCAGGATGCTGTTCGCGAGCGCTTCGGGACCCGCGAAGCGGCGGTAGTTGTTCGCGTAGTTCTGGAACATCGAGGCTTCGAACAGGATGTCGGAGTCGAAGATCTGGCCCGTGCGCGGATCGATGCGCGAGGGTCCGATGGCACCGAACGCCGGCTCGTTCGAAGTGATC
>Ga0163144_10004475_pt1 | contig 31454 bp, 26 predicted proteins | sample OliLak19BULKMAT1_FD_123175 | JGI IMG/M metagenome (GOLD analysis project Ga0163144, IMG submission 123175) | Freshwater microbial mat bacterial communities from Lake Vanda, McMurdo Dry Valleys, Antarctica - Oligotrophic Lake LV.19.BULKMAT1 | ecosystem: Environmental > Aquatic > Freshwater >... | reverse complement strand
CGACCCCGCAGAAACGGGGACAGATGATGGGGATTCCATGGACGAACATGTCTTTCTACGCCCTGTCTTGCTGCTTAATTAGAACGACGGGCGGTGTCTCAGCCATGTTGGCACACAGGGACCGGAGGCTGCGCGATAAAACCGCGCAGCGCCGGCTCCTTCCACGCTGGCCGTCCGTGGTGAAAGTCGACCGCGAACGAAAGCGAGAGATTTTTCGTCAGATCAAGGAGCCTTGGAAATGCTCTCTAAGCACGATGAACTCCTCCTTAAGGATCTGAAGCTGCAACCGGTCTGGCTCCTGGTCCTCTACGTCGCCCTTGGCCTGGTCGCCGCCTCTCTCGGCCTGAGTCGCGTAGGACTGTCGGCGGAATCCCTGCTCTGTGTCGGGGGCGGCTTCCTGATCGCGCTCGGCGCGGAAAAGCTTGTTACCCGCCGCATCCGGAGCGCGGCGGCGAGCGCGGTGGCCCGGCCCTGAGGGTGTCTCCGGCTTCCCCGGTCTCCGTTTCGCGCGAACGAGCGCGCGGCGCGCCTTGGCTATACTCAGAGAGGATGAAAATCAGAACGCTTGTGCTCCTGCTCTGGCTGATCCCGCTTGCCCCGGAGGCCGCCGACCGGCCGCGGCTCAAGACCGTCGAGAAGGTGGACCTCCTCCGTTTCATGGGTCCCTGGTATGTCATCGCCGCCATCCCGACTTCCCTCGAGAAAGAGGCCTTCAACGCGATCGAGACCTACCGACTCGATCCCAATGGCTCGATCGCGACGGTCTTCACCTTCAACAAAGGAGCATTTGACGGACCACCCAAGCGGTACAAGCCGCGCGGCTTCGTCAAGGACAAGGTGAATAACTCGACCTGGGGCATGCGATTCATCTGGCCATTCAAGTCCGAGTTCCTGATCACCCATCTCAACGACGACTACTCCCAGACAATCATCAGTCGGAACAAACGGGACTACGTGTGGATCATGGCCCGGACCCCGGAGATTCCCGAAGCCGACTACCAGAAGATGCTGGAGAAAGTCACCGAGCAGGGATACGACCTGACGAAGCTGCGGAAAGTTCCTCATCAATCGCCCGCGAAGTAAGTAGCGCAGAATCCGCGCATGACTTCGCGCCATCGTTCGCTGGTTCTGACTCTTGCCTGCCTGATCCTGGCCACCCCATCAGGCTCGTGGGCCGAGATCACCGGCGTCGTCTTCGACGACAAGAACTCGGACGGTTTGAGGCAGCCTGGTGAAGCTGGCCTCCCCAATGTCGCGGTGTCGAACCAGATCGAAGTCGTTCAGACCGGCGCTTCTGGCGCCTACCGGCTGAGCGGCCGCGGCACCGGCGTGGTGTTTATCAGCCTGCCGCGGGGTCGAACCGCCGTTTCCGGTTTCTGGCGCGCGACGCCGCTCGATGACGCGACCGATGTCCATTTCCCGCTGGCCGCGACAGCCGACGCCGACGACTTCACTTTCATCCACGCTTCGGACACCCATCTCTCGGAACAGAGCCTCCCCCGCACGAAGGCCCTGCTCGGCCTCATCGAAGCCCGCCGGCCGGAAATGGTTCTCGTCTCGGGAGACTTGATCCGCGACGCGCTGCGCGTGGGCGAGGCCGAGGCCACCAGGCTCTTCGAGATGTACGTGAAGGAAATGGGAGCGGCGGCGCGGCCGGTATGGAGCGTGCCCGGAAATCACGAGATCTTCGGCATCGAGCGGCACCACTCTCTGGTGAGTGCGAAGCATCCTCTCTTTGGCAAGGCGATGTACCGGAAGCATCTCGGACCGAACTACTACTCGTTCAACCGGGGAAAGATCCACTTCATCGGTCTCGACACCGTGGACATCGAGGACCTCTGGTACTACGGACATCTCGACCAGGCGCAACTCGACTGGCTGGAAAAGGACCTGGCAATGGTTCCGAAGGACACGACGGTGGTGACGTTCAATCACATCCCGTTCTTCACCGCGGGGCCGAGTGTCGCGGGCTACACGGACGAGGGGGTCGCCCCGAGCCTGATCCGGGTGGGGGGAAAGACGGCTTACCGCCACGTGGTGTCGAACACCGGCGAACTCCTCGCGCGGCTCAAGGCCCACCGCTACGCGCTCTCATTGAGCGGCCACAACCACGCCTTCGAACGCCTCTCGCTCTCGCCCGATCCCCTGGCCACACGCTTTCATCTCGCGGCGGCGGTGGTCGGTCCGAGGACCGGTATCGCACCCTCGCCATCGGGAGTCACCCTCTACCGGGTCCGCGGCGACGCCATCGACGACGGGGAGTTCCTTCCGCTCGGCGCCCCTGAGACCGGGAAATAGACGGACGAGGCCCACCGCGGTTTGCGCGTAGGCTTCGGCTCAGACCCCATGGCGCACGTTCACCGACCCGGCGAGACCCACGGCCACGCGCACCGCCACGGGGCCGGAACAGCGCTCACCCGTGCTCTGGCCCTGACCCTCGGCTTCGCCTTCGTCGAAGCCGTTGTGGGCGTTTTGTCGGGATCGCTGGCCCTGCTCTCCGACGCCGCCCATATGCTGGTCGACTCGGGAGCGCTCGCCCTCGCGATTTTCGCGCAACGCCTCGCGGCCCGCCCGCGCACCGAGTTGCACACCTTCGGCTACCGCCGCGCGGAAGTCCTGGCCGCCGCGATCAGCGGGGGCGCTCTCGTCACGACATCCATCGGGATCATCATCGAGGCGTTGGGCCGGCTCGGCTCCTTCCGGGAGATCCGCGGGGACTGGATGCTTGGAACCGCGGTCGCCGGGCTCCTGGTCAACCTCGCGGCCGGCCTGGCCCTGATGCGCGAAGCTCGCGCCTCCATCAATGTCCGCGCGGCGCTGGCTCACGTGATGGCGGACGCTGCGGGCTCGGTGGCGGCCATCGTGGCCTCGGTGGCGGTGTTGAGGTTCGGCCTGCATCAGGCGGATGCGATCGCCTCGATTCTCATTTCGATCCTGATCCTGTGGGGCGCGTCGAAGCTGATCCGTGAATCGGCGGCGATCCTGATGGAGCAGGCCCCGGCCGGGGTCTCCGCCGCCGCGATCGAAGCTACGATCCGCGCCACCCCGGGTGTCCGCGACCTTCACGATCTCCACGTCTGGACCATCTCCGACGGTTTCCCGGTGGTGACGGTGCATGTTGTCCTCGACGGCCAGGCCCACGGAACCGGAGTGGCGAGGGCGGTCTCCGAGCGGGTTGCCAAGGAACACGGCATCGAGCACGTCACCGTACAACCCGAAGCGGTGCTCGAAGCCGAAGCGCCTCTTCCCATGCGGCCGCGAGCGGCCATCCGGTGATCGGTTCCTCGGCCTCGGCCCGGGCGCGCGGACTCGTCGCTGCCCTTCTGGTCGCGGCCGCCGCGCCCACCGCCATAGCCCTCGATCCCAACCGCGCCATCTCGCAATACGTTCAAAACGTCTGGAGGATCGAGGAGGGTCTGCCCCACAACAGCGTGCGCGCCATCCACCAGACGCGCGACGGCTATCTGTGGCTCGGCACCTATGCCGGCCTCGCGCGTTTCGACGGGGTCCGCTTCAAGGTTTACGACACGCGCAACTCCGCCTTCACCAACAACGAAATCCGAACCCTTCACGAGGATGCGCGCGGCGTGTTGTGGATCGGGACCACCGCCGGCGGCTTCTATCGCCTGGAGAAAGGAGAGATCATCAAGGACACGAGGCGGGTGGACTCTCAGACCATCAACGTGATCCTCTCCACGCGCGACGGCTCGCTCTTCGTCGGCACCGGGAACGGCCTTTACCGGATGCGCGGTGAAAGCGTCGAACGATTCGACCGGGAGAACGGACTGCTTGCCAACACCGTGAACGCCCTGGTGGAGGCTCCGGACGGAAGGCTGATCATCGGCACGGAGAGCGGCATCAATGTTCTGAGTAACGGGGTTCTCACCAAAGGTCCGGAGCCCTCGAGCCCGGAGCGGCAGGTGGTCGGGCTCCTCATCGACCGGCGGGGGTCCCTCTATGTCGCGGGCACCCGGCTCGATCGCTTCGATGCCTCCTTCAAACACACCCTGTCGCTCCAGGTTCCGCTCGAAGGGGCGCGGGCACTTTTTGAGGATCGCGACGGCATCATCTGGGTCGGTCTTTACGGAGGGGGCCTCGCCCGGCTGGAGAGCGACCGCCTCAACATGTACGGGCAGCAGGACGGCTTTCCGGACCGCCGCGCGTGGAGCATCGCGGGCGACCGGGAGGGCGGCCTGTGGATCGGGACGCGTGGAGGCCTGGTCCAGTTGCGCGACGGCGCCGCCATCTCCTTCTCCACCAGGGAAGGGTTCGCCGGCGATATCGGGCGGTCCGTCTTCGAGGACCGGGACGGTTCCCTCTACTTCGGATTCAGCGGCGGACTTTCGCGGTTCAAGGACGGCCGGGTCGAGAACCTGAATCTGGGCCCGCGGTTCAGGAATGCGGTGGTGCGCGGTCTTATGCGGGACCGGGCAGGACGATTCTGGATCGGCACCGACCTCGGACTCGCCGAGGAAGTGGGACCGGGCAAGTACCGGATCGTCGGCGTCCCGGAGGGCCTGCCTCCGGGCGGCCGGTTCGTCGTTGAGGACAGGAAGGGGCGGAAGTGGGTCACGAGCAACGCCGGCCTCAGACTTCTCGAGGGCGGTCGCGTGGTGACGCCGGCATTCGTGCGGGAACTCGAGGGCCGATCGGTCGAGTCCCTCTTCGAAGACCGTTCGGGCGACTTGTGGATCGGGACGCTGAATCATGGCGCATGGCGGCTTGAGGGAGACCGGTTGGAGCGGGTGCCCCTGCTCGGTCTCACCTCGATCGGCGTCCGTTCCTTCTTCGACGACGAGAGCGGCGCCCTCTTTGTGGGCACCATCGGGTCCGGTCTCTTCGTGCGGAGCGGTGACCGGGAGTTCCGCCAGCTCACCACTCGCGAAGGACTGGGCGACGACTCGGTCTGGAGCATCCTCGACGATCGCCAGGGCCAGGTCTGGATGTTGTCCGACCGGGGGGTGTTCCGCGTCCCGAAGCGCGAGCTGCTCGACTATGCGGAAGGAAAGGCTCCGGCCGTCCGGATGAGCGCCCTCGTGGGAACCGCCCATGGGCTCAAGAGCCGCGAATGCAACGGCGGCGCGGGGCCCTCCGGCTTCATCACCCGCGATGGGCGCATCCTCGCGCCGACCGGCGCGGGTGTCGCGATCATCGACCCGCGACTCCTTGATGCCTCGGCGGTCCCGCCACCTCCCGTGGTCGAGGAGGTCGTCGCCGACCGCGCCCTCGTGTCGGACTCAGGCGACGCGGGAGTGCCCGCCGGGGGGCGCGATACGGAAATCCACTACACGGGCCTGAGCTTCACCTCTCCCTCGACGATGCAATTCCGTTACCGGCTCGACCCCCACGATCCGGATTGGGTCGAAGCCGGCGTGAGGCGGGTCGCGTACTACGGAGGCCTCACACCCGGCCGCTACACGTTCCGGGTCGCGGCCAGCCACGACGGTGTGGCCTGGAGCCCCGACACGTCGTCGATCGTGCTCACGGTGGCGCCCCTCTGGTATCAAACCTGGCTTTCCCGGATCGTCGCCGTGGCCACGACGCTCGCCGTCATCGCCGGTGGTTTCGCCTGGCGGGTGCGGCGCCTCCGGGCGCGTGAACGTGAGCTCGCCGCCCTCGTCGAATCGCGCACCGAGGAACTGGCGCAGCGCACGCGCGAGCTCGAGAAGGCGAATGCTTCGCTCGGCCAGCTCGCCATCACCGACGATCTCACCGGCATCGCGAACCACCGGCAGTTCCGCGAATTCATCGAGCGGGAATGGTTGAGGTGCGCACGGACCCGGGAACCCATCTCCCTGCTCATGTGCGATATAGACGAGTTCAAGGCCTACAACGACGCTCTCGGGCACCAGAAGGGCGACGAATGCCTCCGCGTGGTCGCCCGCACGCTCGATGACGCCGTCAAGCGCGCTCCCGACCTCGCCGCACGCTACGGCGGCGAGGAGTTCGTGGTCGTCCTGCCCGCCACCGGTGCTGAAGGTGCGGCGGCGGTGGCGGAGACGATCCGGGAGGCCCTGCGACGGCTCGCCATTCATCACCCCCGCTCACGCGTCCGCGCCGCCATCACGATGTCGATCGGCATGGCGACATCGGTGCCCGCGGCGGAGACTTCGATCGAAGGCCTGATCGCCGCGGCGGACGGCGCGCTTTATCAGGCCAAAAGCGCCGGCCGGGACCGCTGCGTCGCCGCCTGAACGACGATCCCCTTCGCCCCCTCGCCTACTTCAGCGTCGCGACGAACGTGACTTCGGGAACGGCCGCGAGGGCCTTCGAGATGGGGCAGTTCTTTTTGGCAAAGTCCACCTTCTCCGCGAACAGCCCGGCGCTCACGCCCGGCACCACCGCCTCGGTCTCTAGTTCAATCTTGGTGATGGTCGGACCGGCGCCAAGGTGCACGGTCGCGGAGGTCTCGATGCTCGTGGGGGGATGGCCGGCGCTCGTGAGCTGAGCGGCCAGGAACATCGAAAAGCACCCCGCATGGGCAGCCCCGATCAGCTCCTCCGGGTTGGTCCCCGTGGCCGCTCCTTCGAAGCGCGACACGAAAGTGAAGGGAGCGTCGAAATGACCCGACGCGCCCTTCATCGATCCCGCACCTTCCTTGAGGGTGCCCGTCCACTTCGCCTGAGCTTTCGAAACTGCCATGGGTGAGTTCTCCTTGCCTTTTGGTTGAGCGAGAACTGTACCCGGCCCGAGGCGTTCGAGCCTCGTCCGTGCGGGAGAAGGCGTGATAGAACTTCCCGCATGTTCATCGGACACTTCGCCCTGGGGCTCGGTTCCCCTTACGGTCGTGGTCGAGGGCGCGGGCCCGCGCGCCTTCCGCTGAGGCCTATCCCTCGACCGGCTGTAACCTCATTCCGACGCCCGCCATCTGAACCTAAAGTACCAGGAACATGTTTCTCATCCCACTTCTTCTCGTCGCGAGCCAGGCCCTGCCGGTGGCAGAGCGACCCGACCCCATGAGCCTGGGGCCGGCCAAGGGCGAAAAGCTGCCGGCCTTCGAGGCTACGGACAGCAACGGCGTCAGAAGAACCTTCGAATCGCTCAAGGGCCCGGCCGGCCTGGTCCTCGTCTTCTTCCGGTCCGCAGACTGGTGACCCTACTGCAAGGTTCAGCTCGTTGAGCTGGAGCGCGAGGTCGAGACCCTGAGGAAGCGAGGGCTGCAGGTCGCGGCTTTGAGCTATGACTCAGCGGATGTCCTCAAGAATTTCGCCGCGCGGCGGAGCATCACCTTCCCCCTTCTCACCGACCCCGAATCGAAGGTCATCAGAGCCTTTGGGCTGCTGAACGACGTCGACTACAAGGCGGGCCATTTCGCACATGGCGTCCCTTTCCCTGGAACCTTCGTGACCGACGGAGCAGGGATCGTCACGAGGAAGTCGTTCGAAGGGGCGTACCAGGAGCGACAGACCGTCGCCAGTCTCCTGGCCGGCGAAAGGCCCGATCCGCAGAGTGGCACGATCGACATTCAGAACGCGCAGTTCACGCTCAAGACGTCCCTAAGCAACGCCGAAGCCTCGCCCGGCCAGCGGTTGAGCATCTTCCTCGACTTCGAGATGATGCCGAAAGTGCACGCGTATGCGCGCGGGGTCAAGGGTTATCGAGCGCTCAATCTCCGCCTCGATCCAGACCCGCTGGTCAAGGCGCATGAGGCGTCCTATCCCCCCTCGAAGCCGTACACTTTCGCTCCCCTTGAGGAAACCGTGCCGGTCTACGATGGTTCGTTCAGGGTCACGCAGGAAGTCACACTTCTGGTCCCGCCGAGCCGGCCTGCGGCATCCTCAAGCCCCCCCGAGACCACGATCGACCTCGCGGGGACGCTCGAGTATCAGACGTGCAGCGACACGATCTGCCACGCGCCCGAGACCGAGAGGCTTCGGTGGACGATCCGCCTTAAGCCGCTGGATCGCGAGCGTGCCCCCGAGGCCCTGCGCCGGCGACCGTAGAAGCACCCTCACTCCTCGAAAGACGTGCGGCCGCGGTTCACCTTGCGCTTCGCGTCGAGTTTCTTGGTATCGACGCGTCTCGCCCTGGCGGAGCGGCTTGGTCGCGTGGGCTTCCGATGTTTCGGAACCACGAGGGCCCGGGCAATGAGATCGCGCACCTTGGTCATTGCGTCCTCGAGATTCCGGCCCTGATCGCGGGTCAACTGCGAGGTCACGAGCAGCCGGCCGTCCGCATCGAGGCGAGAGGCGGCAAGCGAGCGGAGCCTCGTTCGCGCTCCCGGATCAAGCCCTTCCACCCGGGCCAGGTCCACGCGGAGTTCGACCTTTGACGCCACCTTGTTGACGTTCTGGCCTCCCGGGCCGGACGCACGGACGCCCTTCCACTCGATAGCGGCATCGGGAATCACAGACCGGGAAGGCGGCGAAGGCGAGGCGGTCACCTCGCAAACCTATCGCATACGCGGGTCTTCGGCAGGCGACGGCTCAAGGAAATCTTCAAATTCGTCGAAGCGGCGCTCGCGCGTTCGGGGCCCCGCCCGCCGGAAGGTCTCGCCATCCTTGCCGGGGCGGGCCGTCGTAGGATTGCCTCCACCAACTACGGGCGGGCGGCGCCTGGACCAACAAGGAGAATCTTCCATGAACCGTCGTCTTGCCTCGGCCCTCGCCGCATTCGGGGTGGTGGCCTCGAGCGCACTCGCCCAGAATCCCATCGACAGCGGAGAGCTCGACCGCTCACCCGCCATGATGCGGCCGATGATCGAGCGCTTCCAGGCCGATCGGACAACCCTGGAACGGTCCTGGGTCGAAGGGGCCGCGGGCGGAGGATTCGGCGGACGCGGCGGCGGGGCCGTTCCCTTCTCACCCCGTCAGTTCGCGCGGATGAAGAAGTTTCACTCCGACTGGCAGAAGACCCTCGGTGGCGTCGCCTTCGACAGCCTCGATCAGACCGGGAAGATCGACTACCTCCTTCTCTCCAACCAGCTCAGGTACGAGCTGCGCCAGATCGACCTGCGCGAAAAGGAGGCGGCGGAGATCGACGCCCTCCTGCCCATGGCGAAGGCGATCCACTCACTCGACGAGGCCCGCCGCGCGTTCGAGCTCGTCAAAGGCGATGAATCGGCGCGCACCCTCAATCAGATCCTCAAGGACACGCAGGCTATGCGCGCGAGTCTCGACAAGCCCGCCAGACCGCCGACCCGGGAGCAGGCGGTGCGTGCCACCGGCACTCTGGTGCGTTTACGGACCGTGCTCAAGGAATGGTCCGAGTTCGGAAGCGGCTACGACCCCCTCTTCAGCTGGTGGACCGAGCAGTCGGTGAAGGATGTCGACCAGGCCCTGGATCAGTACTCGAACTTCATCCGCGACCGATTCGGGAGTTCGAAGTCAGAGAGCCTCAACACCTCGGTGGTGAATCCGGTCGGCCGCGAGATGCTGCTCGCCGATCTCGAGCGGGAGATGATCGCGTACACGCCCGAGGAGCTGATCGCGATTGCGAACGCCGAGCTTGCCTGGAGCGAGGGGGAGATGCTCAAGGCGACCCGCGAGATGGGCTTCGGGGACGACTGGAAGAAGGCCCTCGAGAAGGTGAAGACGATGCATGTCGCCCCGGGCGACCAGCCGGCGGCGGTTCGTGATCTGGTCCTCGAGGGCGCGGCCTACGTCGAGAAGCACGACCTCGTCACGGTGCCGGCCCTCGTCAAGGAAACCTGGCGGATGCAGATGATGTCCCCGCAGCGCCAGCTCGTGAGCCCGTTTTTCCTCGGCGGCGAATCGATCATCGTCTCGTTCCCCACCGACACCATGACCTTCGAACAGAAGATGATGAGCATGCGCGCGAACAACCTCCCCTTCTCGCGGGCGGTGGCCCACCACGAGATGGTCCCCGGGCATCAGCTCCAGGGCTTCATGTCGGCGCGCTACAAAACCTACCGCGGGCCCTTCGGAACGCCCTTCTGGTCGGAGGGAAACGCGTTCTGGTTCGAGATGCTGTTCTGGGACCTGGGCTTCCCGCGCACGCCGGAGGAGCGCATCGGGATGCTGTTCTGGCGGATGCACCGCTCCATCCGCATCGTCTTCTCGCTCAGCTACCACCTCGGAAAGATGACGCCTCAGGAGGCGGTGGACATGCTCGTAAATCGGGGAGGCCATGAGCAAGGCAGCGCCGCCGCCGAGGTGCGCAGGTCCTTCGACGGCTCTTATCCGCCGCTCTATCAGTGCGCGTACATGCTGGGGGCGCTGCAGTTCCGCTCGATGCATAAGGAGCTGGTGCTCACGAAGAAGATGACGAATCGCGACTTCCACGACTCAATCCTGAAGTCGAACCGGATCCCCGTCGAACTGATCCACGCCGACCTCACCGGCAAGAAGCTCGGCCGCGACTACAAAACCTCGTGGAAGTTCTACGGGCCGATTCCCGGGACTCCGTGATTTTTGGGCACGCGCAGCGTGCCCCTACGTTCCGAATGGCACGTTCCGATTGGCATGTTTCGAATGGCATGTTTCGAATGGCATGTTCCGGATGGCACGGTCCGAATGGCACGTTCCGCGGGGCCATCGTTACGCGGCCGCAACCGCGTCAGCGGTTCGTCGCATGGCTTGCCACAGCGCCTCGACGTGTTCGCGTTCGGTCAGAAGCGCGCCGATGCTGACCCGCACCATCCATTGGCCGTCAAGAATGGCGGGCGTGACGTAGGCCTCGCCGGAGCGGTTCAGGGCTTCGGCCCAGGCCTGGGTGTGACGATCGAGCGCCTCGCCGGCGAGACCGGGCGGCTCGTGGCGAACGCACACGGTCTGAAGCGGGACCGGCGCCAGCACCCGCCACTCCGGCGCGCCCAGGACCGCCTCCTTGAGCCACCGCGCATTCGCAATGTCCCGGCGCAGACGCGCCTGCAGGCCCAGGACGCCCTGCTCCCGGATCAGGAACCACAGCTTGAGCGCGCGGAACCTGCGACCCAGGGGAATTCCCCAGTCGCGCAGGTTCTTCACCTTCTCGTCGACGGCGGTGCGAAGGTAGCTTGGGTTCGTGCTCATCACCCGCACCAGATGGTCGGCGTCGCGCACGTAGTAAACCGAGCAGTCGAACGCCACCCCCAGCCATTTATGGGGATTCAGGACCACCGAATCCGCGGCCTCGATGCCATCCCACAGGAAACGGCACTCCGGCAGGATCATGGCCGAGCCCGCCATCGCGGCGTCGACATGAAGCCAGAGGCCGGAGGCGCGCGCGACCTCGGCGATCGCTCCGATGGGGTCCATCGCGGTGGTGGTGGTTGTCCCGGTCGTCGCCACCACCGCGCACGGCCTGAGCCCCTTCGCGATGTCCTTCGCGATCGCCTCGTCCAGGGCCCCGGGGCGCATCGCATAGGAGTCGTCGGTCGGCACCAGACGCACGTAGTCGCGACCAAAGCCCGCGAGCAGCGCCGCCTTGTCTACCGAGCTGTGCGCGTGCGCCGAGACGTAGACCACAAGCGGAGACGCCGCCGATTGAAGGCCGCCCCGCGCCAGCGAGTAGGACGAGGCGCGTTCTCGAGCGCAGATCAGGGCGACGAGCGTGCTCGTTGACGCGGTATCCTGGATGACGCCGCTCCACTTCTGAGACAGTCCCACCATCTGACGGAGCCAGTCCGTCGTTACTTCTTCGACCTCGGTCAGGGCGGGGCTCGACTGCCAGGAGAGCCCCAGCACGCCCAGACCGGTGCTGAGGTAGTCGCCGAGGACGGACGACAACTCCCCATTCGACGGAAAGTAGCCGAAAAAGCGCGGGTGCTGCCAGTGAGACAGGCCAGGCACGATGATCCGCTCGACATCCTCGAGCACGGCGTCCATCGATTCGGGCGACTCCGGTGGAGTCTTCGGAAGCTGGGCGCGGATGGACCCCGGCGCGACCTGGGACATCACCGGCCGCGCCGACGTGGTCGCGCGATAGTCGGCGATCCAGTCGATCAGCCGATGCCCAAACGCGCGGAAATCTTCGGAATTCATACCCGGGCCGGGCACGCGCAGCGTGCCCCTACGGTGACCGCCTGCCGGGCACGCTCAAGGGTCCCTACGGTGACCGCTTGCCGGGCACGCGCAAGGGTCCTTACGGTGACCGCGAGGGCCGGGCGGGCACGCGCAAGGGCCCCTGCGGTTGGCCGGGGGCGCGCGCCATCGCGGTGTAGGGGCACGCTGCGCGTGCCCCGCGGGGACGTCACTTCTCCCAGAAGAACCGGCCGCGCTTTGATGGCGTCGGCAGGAGCTCATCCATGGTCGCGGCGTCGAAGAGGCGACCGTTGATCATGGTGTGGCTCACCTTCTCGGTGACGCGGATGTCGGCGAGCGGATTGCCGTCGATGACGATGACGTCGGCAAGTTTGCCGGCCTCGAGCGAACCGATGTCCTTGTCGAGGCCGAGGTACCGGGCCCCGCTGATGGTTGCGGCCTTGAGGACGTCGAGCGGCTTCATCCCACCCTGGGCCAGCATCCACATTTCCCAGTGGGCGCCGAGGCCCTCGCGCTGGCCGTGAGCGCCGACGTTGACCATCACCCCGCGCTTCGCGAGCTCGCCGGCGCTCTTTGCGATGCTTACGTGGTTGAAGTCGTGGTCGCCCGCCGACATGGTGGGCCGCATCGACCGGGCATCCACGTTCTCCTGGGGCACGAAGGTCAAAAGGCGCTTGTTCTGCCAAACCCGCGTGCGCTCGTACCAGTAGTACTCGCCCGTAAGTCCACCGTAGCCGACCACGAGGGTCGGCGTGTAGCCGCTCTTGCTCTGGCTCCACAGCTGCAAGGCGTCCTCGTAGAGGGTCGCCACCGGCACCGAATGTTCGACGCCGGTGTTGCCGTCCGCCACCATCGTCATGTTGTGCATGTAGAGCGAACCGCCCTCGGGCACCACCATCATCCCGAGTTCACGGGCGGCCGCGACAACCTGCTGGCGCTGTTCGCGGCGGGGCTGGTTGTAGCTCTTGACGCTGAAGGCGCCCACCGCCTTCATTTTCTTCAGATGAAAGCGCGCATCGTCGAGCGAATTGATCTCGGCGCGAAAATCCCCGCCCGCTCCGTAGAGGATCGTGCCGGTCGAGAAGATGCGGGGGGCGGTGATGAGACCGGTGCGCGCCATCTCGGAAGCCGCGAAAACCGTGGACGTGTCGTTCGAGGGATCGTGCACGGTGGTTACGCCGAAGCCGAGGCTCGCGTACATCACCCAGTTCCGCTGGGGCACCACTTCCTCGGTCCCGAAGCCGCCGTGCCAGTGCACATCGACGATGCCCGGCATGACCGTCTTGCCCGCGACATTTACGACCTTCGCGTCGGCCGGAACATTCGTGGAACCTCGCGGGCCCACGGCGATGATGCGATTGCCCTCGACCACCACCACGCCGTCCGGGATCACGGTGTCGCCTTTCATGGTGATGACACGACCTCCGGTGAGCGCGATCTTGCCCTTCGGCAGATCCGGAGCGGTTTCAAAGCCGATACTCCGGCCGGTCGCGGGCAACTCGGGAAGAGTCTCCGCGCTGGCCAGGAACTTGAAGCTGTCGCGCAGCGAGCGCTCGAAGAGCTCGGGGCCAAGCGACCAGAAGAGCTTCGACGAGTCCCCGGACCAATGCAGGTACTCACCCGCCTCTTTGCTCACCTGGGCCACCGGGAACGCGGAGGTCTTCGGCCCGATGTCGATCTTCTGACCCGACATGGCGAAGGCGGCCACGAAAGCCTTGAAGCCCTCGCGGAAGGCGAACCACTTGCCGTCTGGGGAAACCTTGAACTCGGTTGCGTCCTTCGAGGAGAAGTGGGCCCGCTCGTCGCGTCCGTCGAGCCCAACGCTCGAGAGGCTGCGCGTCTCGCCTTCGGATCGCTGAAAGAACACCCGATCGCCGGAGGCCCCGAAATGAGGGCGCAGGGCGCGCTTGGCGACCAGCGAAGGCGCACCGCCCGCCGCGGCCACCTTGTAGAGGCCGGGATTCGATGAATAGAGCGGGGAACGAAGGAAACCTCCGCCGCTCTTCCGATAGACGATGGTCTGGCCATCGGGTGAGAAGGCGGGCTCGACGTAGTGGCCCGCTTCGCCCACCACCACACGTCCTTCGCCGCCAGACGCAGGAACCACGCGGATGGTCGAGAGTTTCTCGTCATCCCATGTCGTGTAGACGACGTTCCGGCCGTCGCGCGAGAACGAAGGGTAGAGCTCCCAATGGTCGGCCTGCGCGGTCAGCCGCCTTGCCGTGCCCTGGGGCAGGTCGCGAATCCACAACCGCCCGAGGGCCTGGAACAAAACCTTGTCGCCCGCGGGTGAGACCTCGACGAAGCGGAGGTTCTTGACCGCGACCGAGGCCGGAGCGACCTCGATCGGGAAACGCACGGCCTCGGTGACCGCCCGGGTGTCTTTCACCCGGAATGGGATATCGGCCACCGCCTTCGACTTCACATCAACTCTGCGCAGTTTGCCGCCAGCCCAGATCACGATGGCCGAATCGTCGGGCACCCACGAGAAGGTCGGATAGAGGCCGTGAATGGCCCAGGCTTCCTGCATGTCCCGTTCGAGCCCGTCGTAGACCTGCGACTCGCGGCCGCTCTCGAGGTCGCGCAGCATGAGGACCTGCTTGTCACGAATACGGCGCGCGAAGGCCAGCGTCTTGCCGTCGCGCGAAATCACCGGGCGCACCGCGCCGCCGGGTCCGCCGGCAACACCCTCGGACTCTCCGGTCTCGATGTTCACCGCGCGGATCGCGTAAATGCCGGCGTAGACGTCTTTGTTGTATTCGAATAAGGCTCCCGGGGTTGCGTCCATCGAGTAGTAGATCCTCTTCCCGTCCTTCGAAAACACGGGCTCGCCCACATCCTTCTGATCGTTCGCCTTCTTCGTGACCTGAAGGCCGTCGCCCCCCGAGACGTGGTACAGCCAGATCTCGCCCGCGCCGAGCGAGCGGCTGGCCGTGAAGTGTTTGCGAGCCGCGATGTACTGGCCGTCCGGTGACCATGCCGGAGAGTTCAGGAGACGGAACGACTCCTTCGTGACCTGCTTGGGGTTCTTCCCGTCGCGGTCCATCACCCAGATGTTGTCGCCGCCGGCCCGGTCAGACGTGAACGCAATCATCTTTCCGTCTGGGGAGAATCGAGGCTGCATGTCCCACATCGCACCCGAGGTGAGGCTCTTTGCCTCACCGCCCGCGATCTTGAGTGAATAGATGTCGCCCAGCAGGTCGAAGATGATTTCCTTGCCGTCGGGGCTCACGTCGACGCTCATCCAGGTGCCCGCGGTGACATCGAGGTTTGCTGTGGTCTTGGGTCCGGGAGCGTTGTTCACGTCCCACTTGGCCGCTTCCTTCACCGGCGTGGGCGACGGCGTGGGCGACGCCGCGGGTGCGGCGGGCGAAGCCGGAGCCTGAGCCGATACCGGCGGCTGGGCCGCGAGCGAGAGGGCGGCGAGGGAAAGGAGGATTCGTTTCATGGTTTCGTTTCCTGGCTTGGTCTTTGGCGGGGTCATGAATCAGGCGATCAGGCGGCATCGCGAAGGCGCGACTTGAGGGACCGCTCCGGGTGCGATGGATCTTACCGGTGAGGGTACTCAGGAGAAGCGTTCGAACTCCTGAAGAAAACTGAGGCTCTTCAGGTCCTCCATACGATCGAGGTAGACGTTCCCGTCAAGGTGGTCACATTCGTGCTGGATCACCCGGGCGTGGAAACCTGCGGCTTCGATCGAATAGGGCTTCCCATCACGGCCGAGAGCCGCGAGCCGGATCCTCTCAAAACGCCGCACCGATCCGCGCAGATCCGGGACGGACAGACAGCCTTCGGTGTCGGACTGCCGCTTTTTCGAAAGCGGCGTGACCGTGGGATTGATGAGCACGGTCAGGGGAACGCCTTTTCGCTCCCCGCGCCGGTCGCTCGCCGGGACCTCGAGAACCGCCACCCGAAGGCTCACGTGAACCTGGGGCGCCGCGACCCCCACGCCGTCGTATTCGTGCATCGTCTCAATCAGGTCGTCGAGGAAGCGCTGGAACTCACGGGTGGCGATCACCGCGGGATCAACGTTCTTCGCGCGCGCGCGCACCACGGGGTTGCCGATACGGGCGATTTTCAGGATGGCCATGGCGACGATTATAGAAAGGTCGTGATTTCCCGCTAGCAGAGTGATGAAGAACACCGAGCGCTCAACTTTGCTTCCCTACACTCTCGAAGGACCCCAGCAAATAGCGGTCAGTGGATCCTAGGCTTTCGCCGGGATGCGCAGGGTGCTGACCTTTTTCAGCACCCTGCTAGATTCTGAGGCCGCCCATCTGGATCCTATGAAGAAAGACGACCTCAGTCCCGAAGCTCGCGCCGCCTGGATCAACTTTCCCCACGCCCGCACCATCGCCGAGCGCATCGACCGTCAGCTCGAGATCCTCCGCGTGCTCGACGGCGAGGGCTCGAAGCGGTTGAATGCCGCGGTCATCGCCTTAAGGAACCGGCTCGAACCGTGGGTCGAGGACGCGGACCCTGAAACCGCCGCGGCCTCCGCCGATCCGATCGTCGACCTCGCACGCGAACTGGTCCAGGCCATCATCGACGACGAGCGGGCGCGCGGCGACCGCCTGGGTCAGTGCGTCCGGAACCTCTTCGAATGCCTTGGTCTGCCGAGCGAAGGCCGCCGCGTCTCCCTCGCCTGTGGAGAGAGCCCCGACTCCCTCATGCGATAACCGCCTCGTCGGCGGTGCGCATCTTCTTCATCAGGAATCTCGCGACCACCAAACCCACGGCGAGCATGGCCAGGGCCACCAGGGGCTGAGGCTCCGGCAGGACGCCCTGAGGTTCATCCATGACCAGGACGAGGATGAAGGTGGTGGCGTTCAACGTCGCGTGGGCGATGATGGGCGGCCATAAAGAGCCCGTGTCCAGCCGCAGCTTCGCGAGGAGCATCCCCAGGATGAAGGCGAAAGGCACGCGGTAATAAACACTCGTCCCGTCCCGCATCGTGTCTACGTGGATCGCGGCAAAGAGTGCGGCGGGAACGATGATCGCGACCCAGGTTCCGAGGGCCCGCTTGAAGACGGGGGTCAGCAGGCCGCGAAACAGGATCTCCTCGCACACCGCGGGGGCTAGGGCGATGGCGCCGATCGAGAAGACCCAGCCGAGGAGCTTCGTCGGTTTGAGCATCGCGTGCAGGCCCTGGAACTGCTCGAGGTAGGCAAGGGGCGGTTTCACGAAAACGTACTGGGCCTCGAAAACCCCGAGGCTGAGCGCCCACAGGGCGAGACCGAGCACAACCGTCATGGCCACGGTCGGGGGACGGATCGGACGGAAGCGGTACAGCTCCGGCATTCGGGCGGCCAGGATCGCGGCGACGACCAGGGCCGGGAGGGCCAGAGCCACCTCGGCGAGGATCAGAACCAGGCGGAACTGAACCTTCCCGATCAGTTGGGACTGGCCAAGGGCCATCCCCACCAATCCGGCGCCGTAGGCCACGACCGCGAGAAACAAACTTGCGCTGATGAACGAACTGTGGGACCTCTCCTGACTCATAGATCGGCGATTATCCCTCACGGTATCGCCTCGACTCTCCCCCGGGTGGCGCCAGATCTGGAGAGAGAGACTTGTTTCAAGCCACCACCGCTGAGTCCACGATCCCCGAGCCCGTGCCCGGGGCGCCGCTGACGGCTTCCCCTCCCGGCACGATTCAGGGCGAGCATCCCGCCGACCGCCCGCGCGAACGCCTGGCCTCGCTCGGTCCTTCCGCTCTCACCAGCGCCGAGCTGATCGCGGTGCTGCTCGGCTCAGGCTCCGCCGCGAGAAGCGTGTACGACCTCTCCCGCGAACTGAGCGCGCGCGGCCTGCTCCAGCTTTCTCAGTCCGCACCGCTCACCCTGGCGCGTCACCAGGGCCTCGGCCTGGCCAAGGCCCTTCGTATCCTGGCCGCGTTCGAGCTGGGACGCCGTCTTCACGCCGAGGATGCTCCGCCAAGGCCCAGACTCGACTCCCCGGAGGCGGTCGCGGCCCACCTCCTGCCCCGCCACGCCGCCCACGCGAGCGAGGTTTTCGGCATCCTCGCCCTCGACTCGAAGCACCGCCTGCTCGGCGAAAAGATCGTGGCCACCGGTGGGCGTCATAGCGTCGCCGTCTCTCCCGCCGATGTGTTTCAAGCCGCCCTGCCCTTCCGTCCGCGTTCGGTGGTGGCCTTTCACAATCACCCAAGTGGCGACCCCCATCCTTCGGAGGAAGACAAGGCGTTGACGTATCGTCTCGCCCGGTCCGGCGAAGTCCTCGGCATCGCCCTGGTCGACCACATCGTCCTCGGCGGACGGGCCTTCGCGAGCTTCAAACAGTTGGGCCTTCTCTAAGTAATTCAAAAGAAATAAGATCACCCTCCAGTTGAGCCCACGCACCCTTTTCCACACGACGCCGATCTACTACGTCAACGACGTGCCCCACGCGGGCCACGCCTACTGCACGATCGCCTGCGACGCCCTTGCCCGCGCCCGGAGACTGCGTGGGGACGACGTCTTCTTCCTGACCGGGACCGACGAACACGGCCAGAACATCGAGCGCATCGCCCGGGAAAAAGGCGTTCGGGAGCAGGACTACTGCGACGAAATCTCGGGGATCTTCCGGGAACTCTGGGGCTCGCTCAACATCGAGTACGACGGCTACATCCGCACCACCGACGACATCCACAAGCGCGGGGTTCTGAAGTTGTGGGAGCGGTTGCGGGTGGCGAAGGCTCCCGATGGGCAGGACGCGGTCTACCGCGGAAAGTACGCGGGCTGGTACTGCCCGCGCTGCGAGGCCTTCAAGACCGAAGACGAGATGAAGCAGCCGGGGAACATCTGCCCCGACCACGAGCGGCCCTGCGAATGGACGGAAGAGGAGAACTTCTTCTTCCGCCTTTCCGCCTATCAAAACGTCCTCGAGGATCTCATCCGCTCCGACCGGATGAAGATCGCGCCGGAGAGCCGGAAGAACGAAGTGCTCGCCGTGGTGAAGCAGGGCCTGCAGGACTTCTCCATCTCGCGAGCCCGCGTGAAGTGGGGCATCCCCATTCCCGACGACCCCTCACACGTTTTCTATGTGTGGGTCGATGCCCTGTCCAACTACATCACCGCCCTCGGCTACGCTGACGATTCCCCCGGCTTCGAAAAGTTCTGGGGCGCGGATGCCGAACGGATGCACGTGATCGGCAAGGAAATCATCCGGTTCCACTGCCTCTACTGGCCGGGGATGCTGATCGCCGCCGGTCTTCTCCCGCCCTCGCGCGTCTTCGCGCATGGCTGGATGACCAAGGACGGAAAGAAGCTCTCGAAGAGCACCGGCAACATCATCGACCCGAAGATCCTCGCCGACCAGTACGGGGTCGACGCGGTGCGTTACTACTTCCTCCGCGAGACGCCTTTCGGCCAGGACTGGGACTTCTCGGAGGCGGGTCTCGCCCAGAGGTTCAACTCCGATCTCGCTAACGATTTCGGGAACCTGGTTTCGCGCTCGTTGACCATGATCGCGAAGTACTGCGACGGGAGGATTCCCGCGCGGGTCCTTGAGCCTGCGGACAACCGTCTGGCGAGCGAAGGCATCTTCGCGTCGTATGACGCCCTCAACTTCTCCGCGGCCCTCACGGAGATCTGGGCCTCGGTCAGCGCCGCGAACCAGTGGATCGTGCAAACCGCTCCCTGGAATCTCGCGAAAGACCAGGGCCGCGCCGCCGACCTGAACGCGTTTCTCTACCGCCTCGGCGAGCGCGTTCGCGTCCTTGCCCTGCTCGCCTCGCCCGTGATCCCGGCCTCGGCGCAGAAGGTTCTCGACATGCTGGGCATCCCAAAAGACGCCGAGGCGCGACGAAGTGTGGCCTACGGCCTGCTGCCCGAGGGACAGCCGCTCGGCCCGATTGAACCCCTTTTCCCCCGCATCGAACTCAAGAAGGCGCTAAGCCCCGAGGAGAAACCGCACACCGTGAGCGAGCACGCCCCTCCAACAACCTCCCTCCCCGCGCCCCCCGGCACCGTCATCGCGAAGCCCCAGTCCGTGGACGAAGGGCCGAAGCAACCCCCTCCCACCACCACCGATCCCGCACCCCCCGGCAACGTCATTACGAGTCTCAGCACGGACGCTGTCCGTGACGTTTGGCAGAAACTCTCCGTCACCCCGGCGAAAGCCGGGGTCCAGTCCGTGGACGATGGGCCGAAGCAACCCCCTCCCACCACGACTGATCCCGCAGCGGTATTACCCGCCCTCGCATCCGCCTCCACCGAACCCGAGCTTGTCGGCATCGAAGCCTTCGCGGCCCTCGACCTGCGCACCGCGACGGTAACCGCGGCCGAGAAGATCAAAGGCTCGAAGAAACTCCTGAAGCTCCAGCTCGAGGTGGGCGGCGCGCCGCGCCAGATCGTATCGGGAATCGCCGAGGCGTACGAGCCCGAGCAGCTCGTCGGGCGCACGATCATCGTGATCGCGAATCTCAAGCCCGCCAAGCTCATGGGCGTCGAGTCGCACGGCATGCTCCTCGCCGCGACGGTGGACGGGAAAGCCGTCCTCGCGGGTTTCGAGAAGGAAGTTCCCTCGGGAACAAGGGTGAAATAGCAGCGTTGAAGGGCGGGGCCTCCGGCGGGCCGAACCAGACGACCTTCCTTCTCTCCGTCTTCTCCGCGGAGGACTTCGAAGAGCTGGCGCAGTGCGCCCACGTTCAGGCCGCGCGTCAGTTCGGCGTGCGGCTGAGCCTTTTCTGGACTGACGGTACCTTCAATCGGGGCGCGCTCCAGCGTTTTTCGGGGCCCCCGGCGCCGCCGGCCCTCGTCGAGTCACCGTTCGTGGGTAGCGCCCTTCAGGGCGAGTCGGCCTCGAGGCCCTCGTCCCAGAATGCTCAGGATGCGGAGATCATCATCGCCCTGCCTGGCCCTCGCTCGCACTCGAGCGCCGCGGTGATGCTCACCCATGAGGGCGCAAGGCCGCCGCTCCCCCAACTGGCCCTCGATGCGTTTCTCGAACCCATCCGCTGGCGGGCCCGCGAACTGTGGGACCGGGCGCATCTGCGGCGCAGCGTCTTGCGCCTCGAACAGTCGGAGCGGGTGCAGCATGCGCTCTACGCCATCGCGGATCTCGCGAGCGCCGACATCGAGATGAGGGAGATGCTCACAAGCATCCACAAGATCGTGAGCGCCTTGATGTACGCGGAGAATTTCTACATCTCACTTGTCGATCATGACCGCCAGACCTTGCGCTTCATCTACTTCGCCGACACGGTGGACGCGGGTCTCAAGGTCGAGGACCGCGAGGTGGCCTTCTCCGATCCGGCGCTTAAGAACAGCCTGACCCTCGCCCTCATCCGCCGTGGCCAGACCATGCGCGGTCCCTCGGCCACGGTCCGGGCCGCCCTCAAGGTGGCGAGGGACGCCGCCCACGGAACCGACTCTGAAGACTGGCTCGGCGTACCCCTCACCGGCGAAGGTCGGGTTCACGGGGCGATCGTGGTCCAGAGCTACCTCAAAGACGTTCGCTACACGGAGGAGGACGCGGCCCTCCTCGGGTACGTGGCCCAGCACATCCTCACCGCCATCGAGCGCCGACGCGCCCATGCCGAGCTGGAGCAGCGCGTCCTTGAACGGACGCGCGAACTGCAGAGGGAGATAGCGGAGCGGAAACGGAGCGAGGAGCTTCAGGCCGCGTATTTCAGGATCGCCGAACTCGCGAACACCGCGGAGAGCCTCGACGCGTTCTACCTCGCCGCTCACCGGATCGTGGGCGGCCTGCTTAGCGCCTCCAACTTCTTTGTCGCCCTCGTCGAGGACGATGACCGGCTGGCGTTCGCCTACGCGGTGGACGAACGCGATCCCGCCTCCGGGTTCGGCTCGCGGAAGCGCGGCCGCGGCTTGACCGAGTACGTGCTGCGGACCGGCCGCGCGGTACGGGTAGGCCGGACCGAGGTCGCGGCCCTGTGCGCCGCGGGGGAGGTCGAGCCGGTGGGTACGCCGTCGGTCTGCTGGCTCGGCGTGCCCTTGCGGGGCGATTCCGGGCTGCTCGGCGCCATGGTCGTTCAGAGCTACGACGAGGATGTCGTCTACACCGAGCGCGATCAGGAGGTCCTCACCTTCGCTTCGCATCACGTGGCGGCGGCGCTCGAGCGAAGACGCGCCCAGGATTCGCTCCGCAAGGCCTACGCCGATCTCGAACGCAAGGTCCGGACGGGCGAACGCGAACGAGGCGGGGGCTGACCCCGCGCTAGCGCCGACCCGCGCCGGGGGCGGTCCGGTGTTCGCCGAAGTATTTCTCGCTGCGATACCGCAGCCACACCCGAAGCTCCTGCGGAACCTTCTCGCGCTCGGTCTCGCTCAGCCTTTCGTAAAGGGCCATGGCCTTCTCGCGTTCGCCCCGGCAGGCGCGATTGTTGTGAGCGTCCCAGTAGCTCCGCGCGACGCGGATGCGCCGGCAGGTCTCCTTGAGGAGCGCTTCGCCGGTGAGCGGCCGGTCGTTCTTCTTCTTCGCGGGCATGGCCGCGGCTAGACTACACCGCGTGAATCTCCAGGATCTGCGCACCCTTCTCGACTATCACTACTGGGCCCGCGACCGCATGCTCGCGGCCCTCTCACCCTTGAGCCAGGAGGAGTACACGCGGGAACTCGGATCGAGCTTCACCTCGGTTCAGGACACTCTGGGACACGTGTACTCGGCGGAGTGGGCCTGGCATCAGCGATGGACCGGCGCCTCGCCCGCGTCCCCGCTCCCCCGCGAGACCTTCCCGGATGTTGCCACCGTGCGCAGGCTTTGGGAGAAGACCGAAGCCGACGTGCGCGGTTTCACCGAAGGCCTCGGCGAGACCGGCATCGAGCAGGAGTTCGAATACAAAACCCTCGCGGGCGACCCTGGATCGTCGGTCTTCTGGCACATGCTCCAGCACGTGGTTAACCACGGGAGTTACCACCGCGGCCAGCTCACCACCATGCTTCGCCAGCTCGGACACCAGGCGCCCGAGAGCATGGACCTTATCCGGTTCTATAGAACCCGCAGGTGAGCGGGCGCGGGCTGCGCGCGGCGCCCAGGGCTCCGTTTACCGTATGGCGGGTTTCTTGAGCCGCGTTGCCTCGCTCCCAAGGAGCATGGCGACCGGCCGGTTGCCGCCGGTTGTCACATTGCGGCGCATGAGCAGAGCGATGCCGGGCCGGGCCACCACCGCGGGTATCTGCTCGACGGGCAGACCTCGCACATCGAGGTCGATGAGCGCCTGGTCCAACTCGCCGCGCGTTTCGAAACCGAGACCCGCCTTTGAAGCGATATCGAGCAGAATCGCCGTGACCATCTGCCGCCTCGCCCGAACCGACACCAGACCGTTCTTCACCGAGACATCGAGGACGGGACCTTCTTTAGCAGGCTCTTTCCTCAGCTTCTCCTCATCCCGATCGGCCTGGTCTTTCGCAATGGTCTCTTCCGTGACGCTTTCGTCCTCGGTGCTGCCCGCGAGCACGAGAAAGTCCTTCTGTTCAACCGGCGTCCGCGGCTCTCTCTCATTGAAGCCGGTGAGCTCGATGCCGACCCAGTCCTCCTGCGCCTGATCCCAGCGAACCTCGTAGTCCATATAGACCTGCGGAGCGAGCGACAGCAGCAGGTTCTCGATGGGGACCTGCGAGAGTTTCGAGGTTATGAACTGCCTGGCCACCAGCGGGGACATCCGGACCGGGACACCCAGCTCCTTCGCAAGGCTCGCCCCGATGTCGGCGGCCTTCGCTTCCTTCGCGGTCAGCGTCGCCACCCGCTGGGGCGTCACCTTCAAGGTGAACGCGGGTGGAGTCGGTTTTGGCGTGGGCGCAGCGACGCCCGTGACGGGTGGCTTCGGTGTTGGCCTGGCCGCCGTCTGCGCGGCCACGAGCCCGGGAACCACGGCAACGCCCGCGATGAGAAGCCATCCCTGAATGTGTCGTGCCTTCAACCCTGCACCTCGCTCCTGCCCTGACCTGCGATTTCCAGATACCCCTCGACGATGAGCATTTCGCAGAGCCGGGTTCTGCTTGCAGGCGACATGCCGGGAATATCGCGCACCTCGAATTCGGGCGGCTCGACCGAGGCCACGAAGCGCAGAGCCTTCGCAAAAGCCGAGGGGAGCCAGATCTCGGCATGCCGGTCCGACGCGCGGAACAAACCCACGCTGTCGGGGCGGGTGACAAAGGCCGCGGAAGCGATTCGCCTCAGCCGCTGATTCTCGACGAGCTTCGGCGCCGTGACCTTCGGATTCTGCGGAGGCCTCTCGAGGTCGCGGTGAAGCCAGCGGCCGATGACTTCCTCGAGCGCTTCGGCCCCGTCGGTGTCGGTCAGAAGGGCCAGCAGTTCCCGGGTCTTTCGGCGGACGTCATCGCCCAAGGGAGCCACGCGTGCGAAGCCGATCGGGAGGCCTTCGCGGATCGGGCCGTGGCGGCGAGACGCCTGCGCCACCACCGTGATGAGCAGATCAACCCACGAAACGAGGTGGAAGCCGAAAGTGAGGTGCGCCGAGTGAGATTCTTCGGTCCACACATCGTGCGCGAAACCGCGCGGCACATAGATCATCTCGCCGGGCGAGAGATCGAACGACCACTCCTTTTTCCCCGCCACCTCCGAGTCCGCCACACTTCGCCCGCCGAAAGGCGTGCCCCGATAGTCGCGCCGGAGCCTGCTGCCTCCTTCGAAGGTCAGGGCGGGCAGGGAATCGAGAGGCGGCGGCGCGTCATTGCTCCAGACCTTCCAGCGCTTGCGGCCCTCAACCTGCAGGATGAGCACATCGTGTCCGTCCTGATGCCGGTCGAGACCACGAGATTGAGGCGGGGCGACATAGAGATTGGCCGAGACGCGATGCGACAGCTCGTCGCTGAGCCGCGCGCACAGCGACGCAAGATCGGGCGCGAAGCTCTGCGCTCCCGTGACCCGGGCCGAAGGACCTTTGGGAGTTTCCGGCCATCCGTCCTCGCCGGGCCGCGGGCCGGGGCGGTCCTTGCCGAGATCCTCGAGTCTCCCGGTCTTTGCAGCGGCCGCGACCACCGCTCGAAAGTCGAAGTTAGCCGCGGCCAGGCGATGGGCCGAAGCCGCCGCAGGGAAAGCGCGCACGCTGCGTTGCCAGTCGGAAGCGAAGAAGTCTGCCGCGGATTCACCCAGGAGGGCATCGAGCACGGGAAAGGGGAGGCCCACTGGGGCCGCCGGTTGGTTCTCGCGTGCGAGGGCCAGCCCTAGGCCTCGGGGCATGGGCGCACCAGCTGCTGCTCTAGCAGCCTCTCCAGCGTGAGGAGAACGCTCGAGCGCGCCTTGTCCGGCGTAACGTGGTATCTGGACATCAGCAGATCGACGAGACCCCTGACCTCGCGCGACTCCTCGATGCCCGACCAGATCGCGGCCGCGGTCTCGTTGAGGGTGTAGTACTTCTTGGTCGCCAGGTTCAAGACGACGGCGTCCTGGCCTTCGAAGTCGGTGGCGACGACGTCAGTCGTCTGCTCGAAGCGGGTGTTGTCGTTGATCACGATGGGAGTATGCCACCCCGGGGCCACCAACTTGATGAGGGGGCGAACCCGCTCGCGCTCAGCGGGCGCGCGGCCCGCCACCGCCCTGGCACAGATTCTCCCCTCCCGCCCGGATATCGGAAACCGGCGGGTCGAGGATGTCGTGGCTGATCTGGGGCACGAGAACGTAGAGGTAGTAGCCGCCGGAAGCGTAGGTCAGCCGGAAGTTCACCGGGAGGCTTTCGCCATCCGCGAGTACGTTGCAGGCACCAGGGCCCTTGGCGCTCGCCTGGGAGAGGCCCTGTGGGATGCTCAGGCCAAAGGGCACGATCAGCCGCGAGTTCACGCCTCCGGTCTTGCTGCCCTCCCACCACTCGGTGAGGGGATACATGACGGGATAGTCAAGACGGGCGCCCGTCGTCTCCACCCACTGGCCGAGCGAATCGACGTAAACTTCGTCGTCGTCCGCATCGATGACCCGGAGATCACCCTGGGCCGCGAGAGTCTGGCGGGAGTTCCGGGTCGTCAGGTTGATGACCTTGAAAGCAAGCATGCCGATATCTTTGCCGGTGTTGTTCGTGAAGACCCGCCGGTACTCGATGCGCTTCGACCAGCCTTCAACCCGACGGTTCGGCGATTGCTGGGGACCCCTGGCAGGCTCGATCAGGGATGCCGTCAAGTCGGCATTGAGAACATCCCGCACGGTCAGCGAGTCCTCCGGGTTCGGCCCGCCCAGAACCGCGTCCACCACGCTGGTCGGTCCATAGGAGCCCGCGTCGGTAGCCACGAAGATGAAGTCGCGATCGTTTTCGTTTGCATCCGCCATGATGGCGGCGTTCGTCAGCCGTCTCACCCAGGCCGTCTGATAGAGAGGATCGGCGGAGCCCAGTTCAGCGAGCTTCGTTCCTTCGAAGAACAGACCATCGGTCTCGAGTGCGCCGCCCACCGCGTCAAGGCGGGTGGCCGGAGCGTAGGTCGCCGGGTTGGCGGTCTTGAAGAGGGCGAGGCCAAGGTCATCGGGAAGTTCCGCCGCGAGGGTGGCATCGGCGCCGGCCAGACAGGTGGCCGGGAAGCTGCTGAAGTCCCACGATCGGCATAGCGGAGCGGGCGCGCCGTAGTCCCAGAGACTGAAACTCGCGCCCACCGCCAGCCAGTGGCCGCCCTTTTCAATCACCGTGCCGTCGGGGATGACGGTCAGGGCGCCGCCCCCATTGCCGACCGACCACCCCCCCGACCCATCCTGAGCCAGCACGACCAGGGGTGAGCTGGTCCGGTTGCCGAGCTCAACATACTCGTCCAACTGGCCGTTCACTCCCCGCGACCGGAATTCGCTGATAACCAGATCGCCGGGAACAACCGCGCTGCCGATCAGGAGGGTGTAGGCGTTCTCGACAAAACAACCGGTGGGCACGTCGGTGGCTCTCACCAGAATCTCGCCAAGGAAGCCTTCGGTGGGTGTGCCGGTGATGGCGTTACCCGCCCCAGAGAGTCCGGAGGCGAGGTTGGTGTACGCGAACGAGAAGGGTCCGGTGGCGGCGCCCGAAACGGTGAAGGTTGCAGTGTAGGCGGCGCCCTCCAGGCCGTTGGGCACCGTGACCTCGTTGATGGCGATGGTGGGGCACGTCTGATTGACGAAGGAGCCCGCTCCTGAAAGGCCGGTCCCCCAAATATTCTTGGTGTAGGCCTGATAGTGGTAAGTCACTCCTGAGGTCAGCCCGGTCAACACACCATTCATCGCGCCAACCATGCCCGGCACGGGCAGAACAAGAACGTCCGGCTCGTTGGGCTCGGGGGTCGTGTCGGTGGTCGAGTACGCGAAGCCTCGCTCGAAGATCGGAGCGTCGCCGTCCGCGGTCACATCGGCGCTCACTGAGGTGGCCACGAACCCGGGCGTGCCGTTCGCCAGGGTGGCGACCGTCGGGACTGCTCCAGCCGGGGCCGGATTCATCGCGGTGGCGAGAACGCGCGCGCCCTGGAAGCTTGAATCCTCGATCGGCAGGTCCGGGTTCGGCAACTCCGTGTTGGTGGCGAGGTCGACCACGAAGATGCGATACGTGTCGGAGACGAAGACTCGACCAGCGGCGTCGTGGACGGCCACGCCGTACGCGCTCGGATCGCCGGTCAGCGGAATTGAGGTTACCGAGTTGTCAGAGGTGTCGATCATGGCGAGTCCGTCGCCTTCGCGCGCGACATAGACCCGGGAGCCATCCGCGGTCATCGCAAGTTGCTGCCCGTCGACGTCTGGAATCGTGGTGATCGATCCCGACGGGAGGTCGACGCGGAGGGCGCTCTCGTTGTTGCCGGTGATCATGTAAAGCGCGGTGCCGTTTGGAAGGACGACCGCCGACTGAGGTGAAGCGCCCACATAGATGGCCCGGAGGAAAGTGCGGGAAACGCGGTCGAACACACAAATGGACGCGGTCCCGTCGCTCATGACGTACATCTCGTGGTTCACGGGATTCGCCACCACCCCCCGGGGAAAGTCGACGCACGGATGGAAGAGGGTATCGATAACTGTGTCGGTTCCCGTTCCGATGATCGTGATCGCGTCGGAATCCCGGTTGACGACCCACACCGCATCCCCCCCACGAGTCGCGGCCGCGGCGATCGGATGGCCGAGATTCGCGTCAATGATCGTCGAGGTGACGGTGTGCATGGGGGCCGTGGTAATCACGCTCACCGAGTTGGCCCATCGATTCGGGACATACACCTTCGCCCCGCCCGGGAGGACGGCGAGCCCGGCAGGCCCATCTCCAACCCCCACCACAACTCGAACTGCGTTCGTGACGGGATCGATCACCGTCACCGAGTCCGAATCCTCGTTCGACGAGTAAATCTGCTGGACCGCAGAGACCGTCCCGGCACCGCGAAGGGAGACGACAAACGGACTCATCGGCTGATCGTGCGCAATCGACATCGTCCCGGTATGCGCGGTCGCGGAGGGCGGCGTGTAGGTGATCTCGACGGTGCAGGACCCGCCGGAACTCGGGATCGGGTTCAAACAGGCGCTCGAATCGACCGCGAAGGGCCCGGTTGCCGAAAGCGGGAGAACCAGGTTCACATTCCCGGTGCCGTTGTTGACGATGGTGACGGTTTTCGGCGGACTGGTGTCGCCCACAACCTCAGACGCGAAAGCCAGTTTCCCCGGAACAACGTGGAGGGCGTCCACCGCGAGCGAATACGACCGCGAACCCAGGCAACCGTAGTTCTGATCCTGCACGGTCACCGTGAAGTTGGAGATTCCCGGGGCACTCGGCGTCCCGTAGAGATAGCCTCCCCAGTTGTCGATGGACCTGCCCGCCGGCAAGGCCCCGGCGGTGATGCTGTAATAATCCCAGCCGAAAGACCCGAGGGCCTGAACGTAGGAGAAATAAGAAGTTCCGACGGATCCCCTGGGGAGGTCGGGGAACGTCCGGACCGGGCAGGGCGCTGTGAAAGTCTGTACCGGCGTGTGTGCTGCGCCGTTGGCATTCAAGGCGTAGGCGCGGACTGAGTAGTTCCAACCGGGCACCAAACTGAAGAGCGTGTCGGTGAATGCGCCCAGAGTCCCGCCCTGGGAAACGGTGCTGACGCCCGGGGAGCCGCCGAATACCGGATCGGAGTTGTCTGCGGTCAGCGAGTACACGAAGCCACGGCTCGTAATCGCAGCCCCTCCGTCGGCCGCCACGTTCGCACTTGCCGCCGCCGAGAAGAAGCTGGGCACCACGTTGAGTGAATCCACCGTGGGCGTCTGGGCGAAGGCGGCCGATGGCAGCATGAGGGCGACGAGCCCTGCCGCCAGATTGCGGACGACTCCGCGACATCTTCGCCATAGGTGCGAAGGGACGCGCTGTTGCATGGTGGACTCCAACTCTTCCAGAAGAATCTTCGGCCCCCTCGGGTGGGGCGGTGCGAAAACGGACGGAAACGCGAGGGGTGGTAGGGGCCGAGGTTACCGGTGGAAGCCGAGGGGGTCAAACCGGGTTTGTGCGATTCGTTACAGGCGGTTTCGCCCTATCAGAACGCGAACTTGATTCTGACGGTGCACTCCGTGCTAGCCTCCGTCTGATCGCCGGAAGATCACTATGGAAGAGCCCCTCAAAAAGTCATTCGTGGACCCGATCGTGTCGGAACCCATCGACGCGCTTGATGCGACTCGCGTTTTCGGCGGGCAGCTCGGTCAGGTGGTTCTGGGGGGCGGGAGTGCGGGAACATCCATCGATGACGGGGATTTCAACGGCAGCAGCTCCTACACCGACTCCCCGGGCCAGGACGGCGTCGACAGCGGCTACGACAGCTACAACAGCGCCTAGCCGAGCCCCCCGCCGCATCCACCTCGGCGGTGTTCGCGTCCTCATCCGGTTCGAAGGGGTGACTCCGCATCGTCCGGAAGTACTCCACTCGCTGCCCACGCACGCGGCTCGACCCGACCCCCCGGAATGGGTCATTCGAATTCGGCCCTTCGACGAGGCGCCCGATCCGCCGAACCCCGGCGCGGGCTTCGAGGGATTGAGCGTCAGCTTCCCGCAGGGGGAGCCGCGCACGGCCCTTCTCTTCATCGACCCGTCGCGGCGCAAGAAGGAACTCGACGCCGCGATAGGCGCGGCCCTGTACATGGCGCTCCGGCGGGAAGGCCGGCTCGACCTCCACGCGGCCGCGCTCGTCCCTCCGTCGGAGCGCACGGGCGCGGTCCTGATCGCGGGGGCAAAGGGCGTCGGCAAGTCTTCCCTGACCCTGAGCCTCGCGCGCGCGGGCTGGCGCTTTCTCTCCGACGACTACGTCCTCGCCTGGCGCGATGAGGCCCGGATCCGTCTCGGTTGCCTGAGGTCCACGCTCTACCTCACCCCCGACGCGGTCGAACGACTCCCGGCACAACGGCCACCCGGCCGGGCCGTGCCTCGAACAGGAAAGCTCATGTTCGACCCCGACCAGCTCTTCCCCGGCCAACACCTGATCGAAGCCCCGCTCGCGGCCGTGGTGTTTCCCGAGCGGATCTCGGCCCCCTCATCGTCCCTCGAACCGATTCGCGCCTTCGAATCGTTTCAGCGATTGCTCGCCCTCACACCATTCCTCGCCGCCGACCCGTCGGCCCGCCCATGCCTCGAAGTGGCGCGTGCGATCTCGGACCTTCCGTCATTCGTCCTGCGCGCCGCCCCGGATCTTCTGGATCCCGAAACGGCATCGCGTCTGCTGTCCAGCGCGTCCTGAGACCTACGCGCGAGGGCGCCCTGCGTCATTGCGACGAGGCCGGCAAGAAGCGACTGAGGAAGCAATCTCCCACTGGCCAACTGCCGCGGAATGCAGCATCGGGCTTGACCCGGGAGCGGACCTCCGACTCAGAATCCCGCCGTCCCGACCCCCTGGCTGCTTCCGTCCGACGGGGTAACTTTCCTCACGCGGAATGAGTGGCACCTTTCAGCCGGAATCGGTGGCTTTCTTCGCAGCCGGAATACGCACTTCGGGAAAGAAACACCGAGGCCCACCTCGCGCCACGCGGCCGAGAACCGGCACGGACGCGCACAGGGCGAGCGCGTAGCCTGGCCTGTTACACGCAGGAGCCCGCAGCACGGATGCGACGACAAGACCCACGGACCACGAGCCACGCGCGGCCTCGGCCTCCTTATGGAGACCGGGCGCGCGAAAGATGAGCCGCCGGCGTGGCCAGGCTTCGCGCTGAAGCGCGCAAGACCAGCGACGAGGCCTTGCGGCCCGAAGCCGCAAGGCCGACCCAAACCGGCAAGGGCCGCGAAGCGGGCCGCAGACGCACGCGACCAAACGGGCGGGCGCGCAGCGCACGGCCGCCAAGAAACAAACGCGGCCCTGCGCGCTTCAGCGCGAAGCCTGGCCATGACGCACCCCACCAACCGCGCGGCGCTTGCGGCCACGGCGGCGGCTCCGTCGACCGACCGCGAGAACAAACAGAGAACGCGAGGGCGAGGCGGGCGTGTCCAACGTGACTTGTGTACGAGGAGCCTTAATCGATTCCACTCGCGGAATCCTTCATATCCGCAAAGGCAAGGGCGGCCGAGATCGTGACTTGCCACTGGGTGAGAAGTTGCTCCTGGTCCTGCGTGAGTACTGGCGTCTCCTCCGGCCAGAGCCCCCGTACCTCTTCCCCGGCGAGGTCCCGGGT
>Ga0163144_10004473_pt1 | contig 31468 bp, 34 predicted proteins | sample OliLak19BULKMAT1_FD_123175 | JGI IMG/M metagenome (GOLD analysis project Ga0163144, IMG submission 123175) | Freshwater microbial mat bacterial communities from Lake Vanda, McMurdo Dry Valleys, Antarctica - Oligotrophic Lake LV.19.BULKMAT1 | ecosystem: Environmental > Aquatic > Freshwater >... | reverse complement strand
TGAACTTGCTTGGCCGTCCGGGGCGGAGGGCATCCGCCAAGCCGGGTTTCCGGGAAGGGTTTGAACCCCAGTCACTGATGAAACGCGTTGCTTTGTTCTTGATGACCAACCTGGGCGTGATGCTCGTACTGGGCTTGGCTGTGACCCTGCTCGGCCTCAACCAGTTCCTCACTGCCAACGGCCTCAGCCTGACTGGCCTGCTGGGCTTTGCGTTGGTGATGGGTTTCGGCGGCGCATTCATCTCGCTGTTGGTCAGCAAGCCCATGGCCAAGTGGACCGACCATGTCGGCGCCGGACACGGCGCTGCTGTGCAGGAAGCGATGGCTGTCGTTGCCGGTTTCGACGATGTGGCAGTGGTGCGTGAGCCGGTCCAGCAAGGCGGTCGCCATCACGCTGGTGTGCTCGTACAGCGCTGGACCATTCGGCGAAGTCCAGGTTGGTCGTGATCAGTGCAATGCGCCCGGCCTTGCCTTGCGCCTTCTCCTGCTCCAGCGCGTTGACCAGGTCCACGGTCGAGTAGAAGCGCACCCGACGGCCGTGCCGGTTAATGCCCGACACGCCGATGGCCGTCGCCAGGTGCGTCTTGCCCGTGCCAGGCCCACCGACCAGCACGACGTTCTGCGCGGCTTCGGTGAACGCGAGATCGGCGAGCGCGAACGCAGAGCGTGTGCAGCGTTTCCAGCGTCGCTTCGTCCAGGAGGCCGTTGACGAAGACGCAGACCGCGCCGCAGCCTTTGGCCAGGAGCGCCGTGTCGAGCCCGAGCGTCACCCCGAAAATAGGCGAACTCAAAGCCTCTGGCGTCGGCGCTTGCCCCACGGCCTCGTCGAGAAAACGCTGGTCATAGGGCCTGGCGCTGAAGCCGGCGGTTTTCACGCGGCGACCCCGCGCGCTTCGAGGCGGGCAAATCCGCCCTCAGTACGCATGCTTGACGCCTCGTGCAGCCAGCCATTGCTTCATCTTTTCGATCTCGCGCCGCTGGGTGGCAATGACTTCTTCGGCCAGCTTGCGGTTTGCCGTGTCCTTGCCGTACTGCAACTGGATTTGAGCCATGTCGATGGCGGCCTGGTGGTGCGGGATCATGCCGAGGACGAACGCAACGTCGGGATCGGGATGCTTGACGCCTTCCTGCATCGGTCCGTGCATTCTGGCCACGCTCGCTTCGTATCCCGCGCGCGCCCCGGTGTTCCCGCCCGGCTGAGGTCGGCCGCCATGTTGGCTCCCGTGCGCGCTGGGTCGATCTGGCTGCACGCCGACGCCGCCCGCTGCCCTCGGCCCGTGTGGCTGCTCGGGGTTGTACGAGTGAGTCGCGATCTCTGCAGTCGCAGGTCCCACTCCTCCATCGGGGCCGTACAGCGCGCGGTGCAGGCCCCAGTAGCTGCCGGCGAAGACCACCAGCACGGCGGTGAGCGCGGCCGGAATGCTCCATGCGGATCGCCGTATCGCGAACCGGACCTGGGGCGTCGGGTCTGCAGCAATGGCCACGATGACGGCCATGATCAACGCGTGCCCGACCAGGTCGATGCGGCCGAATGGGTACACGGCGGCATTGAAGATCACGAAGAGCGTGATCGCGGAAAGGCGCCTGACCAGCGCCGTCCACAGCAGCCCGAAGCCCATCGTGAACTCCGCCACGCCCGCCATCGGAATGAAGACATCGCGCGGCATACCGAAGGTCAGGAACGGCTTCTCCTCGACCAGCGGGTAGAACCAGTCGGGGTAGGCGAACTTTTCGAGGCTGGACCACATCAGCGCAATCGCCACGCCCCACCGCAGAACCTCGAACCGGTACTTGCGCCACTCGGGCCGGCTTGACGATTCGAGCACCAGGTAGGCGGCGACCGCCACGCCGAGCGACAAATAGTCCAGCAAGTGGAAGATGTCGTACTCGGTGAGCGCCAGGCCCCACAGCAGAATGATGCCGGCGGCTGCGAGCGGCATCGTCCTCCGCGAGAAAACGAAGGCGGCAATGAGCAGCTGCAACCAGGACACCCACTCGTTCGGCGTCTTCAGGTCGGGCGTCAAGTACACCCCGCCGACAGCGAAGATCGCGACGAAGAAGGCCGCGATGACGAAGCGCATGAAGTCGTCGAGGCGCTGCCAGAGCGGGCCGGTGACCTTGTCCATCCCGGCAAGGACCTGCTGGCCGAGCGGCATCTTTTCTACTGCCCGGGTGGCAACAAAGAAGACCAGCACCAGCGCGATGCCGATCCAGAACCACTGGTTCGCGAGCGTCTGACCCAGTTGCTGCGGCGGAGCGCCCACGATGTAGGGCGCAAACCACTTCACATGGGCTTGCGCCGTCACGGCCATCGCGCCGCAGCCGATCGCAACGAAGCGTGGAAAGCGGGTGTGCCGCGCACTCATGGGCTCGAACCCCGAGCGTCCAAGGCGAATCGAACAGCGACATCGTCTCGCGTTTGAAGCCAATCAACGCAATGGTTTGCGAACGGCGCAGGCGGTTTATCGAGCGCCGCATCGCTGGCTTGTACGACGATGTTCGTCCTGGCCCGCCACGTAGCATCGATGACAAGCGTGTGGCTCACAGGCTCGAGACGACGCTTCAAACCAAGATCAAGGCATGGCTGGGGAGCCCATCTGGGCTTTGTGGGTTCTCCCGTATTACCCACTACGGAATGCAAGCAGTGCACTGATTGCATAACCGATGAGTCGGGAGGAACTCCGGGTCGCCTTCATGAGTGTTACTGTGGAGGTGCAAATTTGATGTTCAACGACCGCGCTCGGTCCGGTCTGTTCGACAGCGCACAGTGCGTGGCAGATCGGGGAGCCAGATAAATGCCTTTTGACGAGACTGCCAAGCAAAACGCCAACCCATTCGGTTGGCGTTTTGCTTTGTCAGCGTCGCTGCGCCCAAGATACTTCTAATGCAGTCGCCCGCCCGGCCCGCTCCCCGATTTCGCTTCGACGCTGCCCAGCACGTCCTTGCCGCTCATGCCGGCGAATAGCGCCGCTGCGCGCAGCTTGATCTCGAGGAGTTCGGTCGCGCTGACCGAGTACTGCCCGGTCGTCTTGTTCACGTCGATGCGGAACTCGACGTCCTTGCCCTGGTGCGACAGCATGCCGCTGGTGAACTCGTAGTCGTCGCTGTCCCAGGGCAGGCCCTCGGTTGCGACGTCGTGGTCCTGGTACTCGATGCGGCCGATCTCTCCACTGGCGAGGTCGAGCAGGCCGATCGACAAGACGACCTCGTCGCTCATCTCGTCGGTGATCGTGATCTTGACCTTCAGGTCCATTCGAGGCTCATTTCAGACCGGCGATGTAGTCGGCCACGGCCTTCATCTCGCTGTCGCTCATTCGCTGCGCGATCGACGTCATCTGCGCACTGTTCGCGCGCAACCCGCTGCGGAACGCGACCAGCTGGCCTTCGGTGTAGTCGCCGTGCTGGCCGCCGAGGCGAGGGTACTGGACTGGCACGCCGGCACCGTTGGGGCTGTGGCAGCCGGCGCAGGCGGGCACGGCCTTTTCGGCGATGCCGGCGCGGTAGATGGTCTGGCCCTCTTTGACGGTGGCCTTGTCTTTGGCGAAGCCGGGCTTGGCGGCCTTGCTGGCATAGAACGCCGAGACGTTCTTCATGTCGTCGTCACTCAACGTGCTGGCGAAGCCCTTCATGATCGCGTTGTTGCGCTTGCCCGACTTGAACTCCTGCAGCTGCTTGACCAGGTACTCCGGGTGCTGGCCCATCAGGATGGGGTTGGCCGGGCTGCCGCGCGCACCATCGACGGTGTGGCAGGCGACACACACGCCGGTGGCAATGGTCTGGCCCTTGGCCACGTCGGGCTTCGACGCAGCAGGGGCCGCGGCTGGCGTGGCGGCATGGGCAGGTGCAGCGAGCGCGGCGACCAGGCAGAGGGCGCCGGCGCGGATCGTGGCCATCATCATGGGTGTTCGGGGCAAGGTTAGGAGGTTGCGGCAGGTGCAAAACCCGCGAATTTTACAATGGCGGATGAACATCACTCCTGCAGCGAAATCCGCCCTGGCCTGGACGCACACCGCGCGCTTCCTGACCACGGCCAGTCACCTCGATCAGCTGCCTGTCCACGAGCTGCCTGAAATCGCCTTCGTGGGCCGCAGCAATGCCGGCAAGTCGACGGCGATCAACATGTTGGCGCAGCACAAGCGGCTGGCCTTCGCGTCGAAGACGCCAGGGCGCACCCAGCACATCAACCTGTTCGCGCTCGGCCCGAAGGATGCACCCGACGCCTACTTCGCCGACCTGCCGGGCTATGGCTACGCCGCGGTGGAACGCGCAGCCAAGCTGCGCTGGCAGCAGGTGATGGCCGACTACCTGGCGGTGCGCCGCAGCCTGTCGGGTGTCGTGCTGATGGTCGACCCGCGCATCGGCTTGACCGACCTCGACCGCCAGCTGTTGGCCTGGGTGGCGCCGCGCGTCGGCACTGGCGAAGTCCGGCTGCTGGTGTTGCTGACCAAGGCCGACAAGCTGTCGCGCAAGCAGGCCGACGCCGCGGTGCAGGCGGCGACCGTTGCGTTGGCCGACCTGTCGACCGACGATGCCGACATCGGCGTGCTGCTGTTCTCGGCGCTCGACAAGCGCGGCGTCGAGGATGCGGCGATGGCCTTGCGCGCGTGGGTGACGGGCGCTCGCGTTGCGCTGCAGGCTTTGGCCGGCCTCACACCACCACGTACTGACCCTTGAAGTGGGCCAGCGCGGACTCGAGGTGTTCGCGCAGTTGCGGGAACAGCGCCGACGATGACTCGCTGGCGTAGATGCGACGCTCGCGGCCGCTGGCGGCTGTACCGACGTTGACCAGACAGGCTGCCTGACCGTGGCTGTACTCCAGCAGGTCGGGGGCGAGAAAGCGGACCGCCCAGCCTTCGGCACAGGCCACGGCGCCGTCGGGACAAGATTGAAGCAGTGGGTTCATCGAAAGTCTCTCCGTCGGCGCGCACGGGTCGTGTCGCCATGGTCCCGATATCGGATGCAATCGGCGACCTGAGAGGACGCAAGACGCGTGCGCAGGACGAACCGGCAGGATTCCACGGGCAATCTGCCCCAACGCGTCACGTTGCCGCCCTTCAAGGGCGGCCGAGGAACAGCACGATACCGGTACGGCCCCTGGGGGCGTGCGTCAACGCCAGGTACAAGGGGCCCAATGCGGTGTCGGCGCCAGCGTAGAGGCTGGTACCGATGCGCAGCGTGCCGTCTCGCAGTTCGTCACGGGTGCGGTAGGTGTTGCCGGCTTCGAGCGTCGCCCCCAGAAACAACGCGCGCTTCAGCTGCGCCGACTCGGCCATCCGCAGGTACCAGTTCAGTCGCGAGAAGAGCACGTAGTTGCCCAGCAGTTCGCCGTTGTTGTAGCCCGAGAGACGGTGAAAGCCGTTCAGGTCATAGCGTCCCAGCGCGGCGCCCAACTGCTGGCTCGCGCCGCTCGCGGCTGCGTGAAGGCTGAAGCTGTGCGCGCCGAAGATCTTCACCGTGAGGGCCGACGCTTCAAAGCGCTGGAACCGGCCGCCTTGGCTGCCGTTGCCGATCGAGCCTTCGGCCACCAGGCGGCAGCCGCGCTACGGGAAGTTGGCAAAGTCGAGTTGGTCGACAACGACCGCCATGCGCAGCCGGCGCGTTTCCAGGCCGATACGGAACTCGCCGAAGCGGCCCCAAGACTGGCCCAGGTCGACGCCCGCGCGGGAGGCCGTGCGCTTGTAACGTGCGATCTGCTGTCCGCTGCCGCCGTAGAGGGTTCGGTCGCTGCGCTCGCTGGTGGCGTATCCCGCGACGAACCAGTCGTTGGTCAGCCCAACCGTCCACTGCAGCGGGTGGTAGAGCTCGGTGAAGAACGACGGCTTTTTCACCCACTTGCACCCGGTTGCGCCACTCGGCGGCACCACCAGCCACCTGGCGGGCGAGCTCTTCAAGTCGAGCGCGAAGGTCGACATCGTTCACGTGCCGTACAAGGGAAATTTGCCGGCGATCCGGGACCTTCTCGGCGGCCAGACACAGATGGCCTTCGCCACCATGCCGACCGTGCTCCCGCAGGTGAAGGCCGGGCGCCTGCGCGCCGTCGCCGTGATCGGGCCGACGAGAACGCCGTCGCTGCCGGAAGTGCCGGCGGTCGGTGAGACCCTGTCGGGGTCTGAGGTCAGCAACTGGATCGGCCTGTTCGCACCCGCGGGCACGCCGCCGGCCATCGTCTCGCGCCTTAATGCTGAGGTGCAGAAGATCATGCAGCAGCCCGACGTGCAGGCGCGCCTGGCGAACGAGGGCGCCAAGTTCGTGCCGACGACGCCCGAGTCGTTCGCTGCGTTTCAAAAGGCAGAAGCGGAGAAGTGGGCGAAGGCGCTGCGCGACGCCAACATCAGGCCGGAGTGAAGAATTCACGATGCAGCCTTGCAGCGCTCGCCCGGCCATGCGAAACCAGGACCTGCGGTCCGATCCCACCCAACGTTGACGGCGTGCCATTACCATGGTAATGTGGCGCAATGGCAAACGCTCAATCCAAGGTGACCGCTCAGGGCCAGATATCGGTGCCGGCCGAAATTCGAAGAAAGCTCGGGCTCGGTCCCGGCTCGGTACTTGAATGGGAGGAGAAGAAGAGCGGAGAGGTGATCGTTCGCAAGGCGGGGCGGTACACCTCGGCTGAGGTGCACGCAGCGCTGTTTACGGAAGATTGCGAGTCGAAGCCGATCGTCGACGTCAAGGAAGCGATCAGACAGCACATCCGCAAGCGCCATGCGCGCGATTGACACGAACGTGCTGGTGAGGCTGTTGGTGCGCGACGATGTCCGCCAACTCGAGGCTGCAGAAGCATTCGTCGCTTCGGGTGCCTGGGTCTCGCATCTGGTGCTGGTCGAGTCCTTGTGGGTGCTCGATGCCGTTTACCAACGCTCGCCACAGCAGATCAACTCAGCTCTGGAGATGCTGCTGGCGCACGCCGAGCTGACCCTGGAGGATGCCGATGTCGTCGCGGCGGCTCTCGGGCGGTTTCGTGCACGGCCCGCGTTGGGATTCTCCGATTACCTAATCCTTGAACGCGCGCGCAAGGCCGGCCATTTGCCGCTCGGCACTTTCGATCGGCAGTTCGCCAGGCTGGACGGAACCCTGCTGCTGTAGTCGGGCCGCGGGCTACTTTTTCCCGCCGCTCTCGAGCATCGCCGTCATCGCCACGTAGCCCCGGTCTCGCGCGAGCTGCGCCGACGTGCGCCCGGAGCGGTCGGCGATGCGCCGGTCGGCGCCAGCTTCGAGCAGGGCGCGTACGCAGGCCTGATGGCGCGGCCCGCCATCTCCCAGCACCACGGCTTCGATCAGCGCCGTCCAGCCGGAGGATAGGAATTTCAAACGCCCTTTTTTGGCCGATGGCCCGCCGGCGCCCAACACTTGACGCGACCGCTGCGGGCTTTGGCGGGCTTTGGGGTCTGCAGGGGCCAGTTGAGCGGGGACGGACCCGGTCGCAAGGGCCACTGGACAGAGTCGTCTACGAGTAAACCCCAGCAATCAGGCCTTGATGACCGGTCCCGGGAGGCGGCTGGCGTAGCTGGACCCCTCGGCCCCTGGCGCCGGGCCGTCTGAACGGGAGGTTTGAGCCGCAATCAGGCCGCGCGCTGCATCTGCCCGCGCGCCGGGGCCCGCGGTGGCGCTCGGGCCTGCAGGCCAAGGTGGGCGAGGATCCGCTCGATCACCGGTGCTTGCAGGATGGCGGCGATGATCTTCAGTTCGCCGCCACAGTTCGGGCGGTGTTCGAGGTCGATCTCGAAGACACGCTTGAGCAGCCGGGCCCAGCTGATGCGCGCCGGCCGGCCGTGCGGGCAACTTGCTTCTGTCACAGCGAGCTGCGATGCGCCGGCCTCCTCCTCTGGCACCAGCGCGGCCAGCCGCTGCATGAACTCCAGTGGCGACATCACGATGTGGGTGGTGCCGTCGCGCCAGGCGGTCTTGAGCTTAAGCACGACTTGCCTGGCGGCGTTGCACTGCACGCGTTCGTTGGCCAACGCCGGGCGGGTGATGCAGCGGCAAAGCTGTTCCAGCGCCTGGCGGGCATCGGTGCCGCAGCGCACCGCAGCGTGCAGGCTGAAACCCTGCACATCGGCACACAGCGTTTGGGTGGACGCGGCGCCTCGGGGCATGGCGCCTTGCACCGTGAACACCTTCTGTCCGGCGCGTGGGCCGATGGCGATTCGATAAGTGCAGGCCGCGGCCTGCAACGGCCTGAGCGAGCTGGGCCGAAAAACGGCCCGGGTGGGTCAGGGTGCTGCCTTCGAAGGCGGTGAAGCCGACGGTGGCTTCGGGGCGACGACGTCCGGGATGTTCTTCTAACCACAGCGCATAGGCCTCGGGCGTGACGGCGTACTTGTGCAGCCGCTCCAGCGCTGCAAACGCGCCACGGCGCCCCAGTTCGATCGCTTCCGCCACTTTCTCGAAGTCGGCGGCGCCCAGGCTGCCGAGCTGCGGCGCCACCAGCACATCGGCCGAGCCCAGTGCAGCCAAGCTGCGCTGAACGTTCTGCTCAGTCAGGATGTTGATCATCTGGGCCGTGACGCCGACCACCGAGCCCAGGGTCTCGCGTCCTGCCAAAGGCGTGCCGATGTTGACGACGATCACCGCATCGACACCCAGGCCTCGCGCCACATCAGCCGGCACGTTGTTGACCAGACCGCCGTCGCCGAGGATCCGCCCGCCCACCTCGGTGGGTGAGAAGAGGCCCGGCACGCTCATCGACGAGCGCAGTGCCAGCGCCAGATCGCCGCGGTCGAGGACCACCGCCGCGCCGGTCTCCAGGTCGGTGGCCACGGCCCGGAAAGGGATTGGCAGTCGATCGAAGTCCTGCACGGCCCACACCGGCAGGGTGTAGCGCCACAGCAGGATTTCAAGACCGCGTGCCGAGGCCGCACCGACGGGCGTACGGACTTCGCCGTCGCGCAAGCCCAGCTCGAGCGCCGGTGAAAGGTCGAAGTCCTCTTCCTTGCGCCGCTGCGACAGGTGCTGGCGCTCGACGCGCGGGGCGAACACCACGCTCCAGTTGACGCGCCGCAGCTCGGCGTCCAGTTCGTCGGCAGGCATGCCGCTGGCATAGTGGCCGCCGACGATCGCGCCCATCGAGGTGCCGACGATCACATCGATCGGGATGCGTTCGGCCTCCAGCACCTTCAGCACGCCGACGTGTGCAAAACCGCACGCTCCATCGCTCGACAGCACCAGGCCCACGCGCGGCCGAAGGCCCTCGCCCAACACGCCCGGTGGCTGGGATGCCGGTGCGGCCTGTGCCATCGCGTCGAGCGCCGACGCAGTCGGGACCAGCCACAGCAGAACCACGCGGAGCATCGAACGCATTGTTGCTGGGCCAGAAGCGAAAAAGGCCCGCAGCTCTCGCTGCGGGCCTCGTGCAACACGCAGGTGCGTGGAGGATTACATGTCCATGCCGCCCATGCCGCCCATGCCACCCATGCCGCCGCCACCCATGCCGCCGCCAGCGCCGGACTCGTCCTTCGGCGCTTCGGCGACCATGGCTTCGGTGGTCAGCATCAGCGAGGCCACCGACGCGGCATTCTGCAGCGCCATGCGCGTCACCTTGGTCGGGTCCAGGATGCCCATCTCGATCATGTCGCCATAGGTGTCGTTGGCGGCATTGAAGCCGTAGTTGCCCTTGCCGTTGAGCACGGCATTGACGACCACGCTCGGCTCGCCACCGGCGTTGGCGACGATGATCCGGATCGGCTCTTCGATCGCACGCAGAACGATCTTGATGCCGGCTTCCTGGTCAGGGTTGTCGCCCTTGATCGCGCTTGCGGACTGCTTGGCGCGCAACAGCGCCACGCCACCACCGGCCACGATGCCTTCTTCGACGGCCGCACGCGTAGCGTGCAGCGCATCTTCGACGCGTGCCTTCTTTTCCTTCATCTCCACTTCCGTGGCGGCACCGACCTTGATCAGCGCCACGCCGCCGGCCAGCTTGGCCACGCGTTCCTGGAGCTTTTCCTTGTCGTAGTCACTGGTGGCTTCTTCGATTTGCACGCGCACTTGCTTGACGCGCGCTTCGATGTCGGCCGCAGCACCCATGCCGTCGATGATGGTGGTGTTTTCCTTGCCCACTTCGACGCGCTTGGCCTGGCCCAGATCGGCGAGGGTGACCTTCTCCAACGTCAGGCCGACTTCCTCGGCGATGACCTTGCCGCCGGTCAGGATGGCGATGTCCTCGAGCATGGCCTTGCGGCGGTCACCGAAGCCCGGCGCCTTGACGGCAACGACCTTCAGGATGCCGCGCAGGGTGTTGACGACCAGGGTCGCCAGCGCTTCGCCTTCGACTTCTTCGGCCACGATCAGCAGCGGGCGGCCGGCCTTGGCCACGGCTTCGAGCGTCGGCAGCAGGTCGCGGATGTTGCTGATCTTCTTGTCGAACAGCAGCACGTACGGGTTGTCGAGCAGCGCAGCTTGCTTCTCGGGGTTGTTGATGAAATACGGGCTCAGGTAGCCGCGGTCGAACTGCATGCCCTCGACGACTTCGAGTTCGTTGTCCAGGCTCTTGCCGTCTTCGACGGTGATCACGCCTTCCTTGCCGACCTTGTCCATCGCATCGGCGATGATCTTGCCGATCGATTCGTCGGCATTGGCCGAGATCGAACCGACCTGGGCGATTTCCTTCGAGGTCGTCGTGGCCTTGCTGGCCTTCTTCAGCTCGGCGACGAGGGCGGTGACCGCCTTGTCGATGCCGCGCTTCAGGTCCATCGGGTTCATGCCGGCGGCCACGTACTTCATGCCTTCGCGCACGATCGCCTGGGCCAGAACGGTGGCGGTGGTGGTGCCGTCACCGGCGTTGTCGCTGGTCTTGGAAGCGACTTCCTTGACCATCTGCGCGCCCATGTTCTGCAGCTTGTCCTTGAGCTCGATTTCCTTGGCCACCGAAACACCGTCCTTGGTCACGGTGGGAGCGCCGAACGAGCGCTCGAGGACCACGTTGCGGCCCTTGGGGCCCAAGGTCACCTTGACCGCGTTGGCCAGGATGTTCACGCCTTCGACCATGCGGGCACGGGCCTCGCCGCCGAAGATCACGTCTTTGGATGCCATGTCTTGTTTCTCCGAATCAAAAAGGGGGCTGCTGTTTACTTCTCGACGACCGCAAACAGGTCGTCTTCTTTCATTACCAGCAATTCGTCGCCGTCGACCTTGACGGTCTGGCCGCTGTACTTGCCGAACAGCACGCGGTCGCCGACCTTGATGTTCAGCGCGACGAAATCGCCGCTCTTCTCATTGCGCTTGCCCGGGCCGACGGCCAGGACTTCGCCCTGGTCGGGCTTCTCGGCGGCGTTGTCTGGGATGACGATGCCCGAGGCGGTCTTGGTTTCCTGCTCGAGGCGCTTGACGATCACGCGATCGTGCAAAGGGCGAAGTTTCATGCTTGCTTCTCCAATGGTCTCTTGACGAGATGGAATGCGGCGCGCGGGCGCGCACATTCGCGGCGACGGGCCCGGACTCTGGGCCCAGGGTTGTTAGCACTCAACAGAGATGAGTGCTAGCAACCAATTATAGGGGCACTGTGCGCACTTTCAAGTAGCTTGGCATGCGCGCGCCGGCGCGCGCTCATTTCACTGCTCAGGGTTGTCGTCGGCTTCCGCAGGGACCTGCGTTGCCACGTGGTAGCTCTCGCTGGCCCAGGCGCCGAGATCGACCCCAGCGCAGCGTGAACTGCAGAAGGGCCGCCACCGGTTGGCCGGTGAAAAGAGGCTGGGCGCCCGGCACTGCGGGCACGGGACAACGCGTTTAGCGGCCGCAGCCATCCTCGACTCTCAGGCGCACAGGCTCAGCTCGAACGCATGGTCGTCGGTGACCGGGCGCATCCGGCCTTCGGCGTCGGCGCGCATGAAGCGCACCGAAACCATCAGGCGGTGGCCAGAGATCTCGGGCACCAACGGGCTGTCACGCTCGATGCGCAGCCGCAGCAGGTGGTACGTGCGGCCGGCGGGCAGGCTCTGCTGGTACTGGCCGCCTTGCGCTACGACACGCTGCGGTGAGCCGGCTTCCCGGATCAGCCCGAGCAGCACGTTCAACGCCTCGGCCAGCGGCTCGAGTGTCTCGATCCACTTCAGCAGGTCCGCGCGCCGCGCCGGCGCATTCTGCTGCTGCCAGTGGTAATACGCCGGCAGGTCGAATTCACAGGTGCCGCCCGGGATGCTGATGCGGCTGCGCACCGCCATCAGGAATTCGTTGCTGGCGAGTGAGTGGCCGGCCTTGCCTGGCAAGGCGTTCAAGCCGTTGAAGGCGTGTTCTATCTTCGACAGCACGGCATCGAGCGCACGCTCCGAGATGGCCGGGTTGCCGCGGTACGACTGGAACTGCCCCTTGTGACGCTCGAGCTCTTTCAACAGATCGCTCTTGAGGTCGGCACGCGAGGCCACATCGACGATCTCGAAGATCGTCGCCAGCGCAAAGTGGTGGTCGAGCGCCGTGTCGCGCGGCATCAATTGGGCCAGCCGGTCGAACAGGTGTTCGAGCCGCAGCATCGTGCGCACACTCTCGTTGAACGGGTATTCGTAGCGGACCAAGGCGAGCTTTTCGCGGCGCAGCAGCTGGCGCCCCGCCGGTCATTGTTCCACAGGGTTTGGCGGTCGGGCGTGCCATGCGCACCAGACCCCCTTCAGCGCTGCGTTCAGCTGGTCCAGCGAGAGGCCGTCGTTGTAGACCACCGCATCGGCAATCGAACGGCGCAATGCGCGTGGCGCCTGGACGGCGATCGCCTGCCAGGCCGTGGCTTCGGTCCAGCCCGGGCGACGGCACACGCGTTCGAGTTGCGTCGAAGCCTCGCAATCGATGACCAGGATGCGGTCCAGGCGCGAGCGCCAATGGCGCGACTCGGCCAACAGCGGGATGTCGAAAACGAGGGTGGGCGCTGCACTGGCGGCCGCTTGCGCTTCCATGGCGGCCGCGATCAGCGGATGCAGGATGCTTTCGAGCAAGTGCCGCGCGGCCGGATCGACAAACACACGCTCGCGCAGCGCAGCGCGGTCCAGGGCGCCATCGGCGGTCACCACGGCGCTGCCAAAGGCTGCCCACACGGCCGGCACCGCAGCACCGCCCGGCTCGCCCAAGCCGCGCGCTACCGCATCGGCATCGAGCACCCGGACGCCGAATTGCGTGAGGAAGGCAGCCGCCGTGCTCTTGCCGCTGCCGATGCCGCCGGTCAGGCCGATTCGCACCGGGGCGTCTCCGGCAACGTTCAGGCCCAACCGATCCAGACGAGGACGGTCGGCGCGCCGGCGAACACCACCACCAGGCCGGCGCCGGCGAGGAACGGGCCGAACGGCACGTAGCGACCTTCGCGCAGGGTCGAAGCCATCTTCATCCCGATGCCCACCACCGCGCCGATGACCGAGGCCAGCAGCAGCATCGGCACGATCATCTGCCAGCCCAGCCATGCGCCGAGGGCCGCCAGCAACTTGAAGTCGCCATAGCCCATGCCCTCCTTGCCGGTCGTCAGCTTGAACAACCAATAGACCGACCAGAGCGAGAGATAGCCGACCACCGCGCCCCACAGTGCGGTTGACAGCGGCAGCGTCCAGCCCAGCGCGGCGGCCACCAGCCCGCCCCACAGCAGGGGCAGCGTCATCGCATCCGGCAGCACGGTCGTATCCCAGTCGATCAACGACAGCGCCAGCAGCACGGCGGCGAAGCTGCACCACAGCAGGCTCTGCAAGTTGGCGCCCACCCGCCAGCCGATCGCGGCGAAGAGCAGTGCGGTCGCCAGTTCGACCAGCGGATACCGTGGCGGGATCGGCGCCTTGCAGGCCGCGCAGCGGCCCGCGAGGCGCAGCCAGCCCAGAAGTGGCAGGTTCTCGTGCCACGCCAGCACGTGGCCGCAGGCCGAGCAGCGCGAACGCGGCCGGGCAATCGAGAAGGGCGCCAGACCCGCGACCGACCGCTCCAGCGCCGTGGCGGCCTTGGCGAGCTCGGGAGGCGGCGTTGCGACACTGGGCACCGGCAGGAAGACCCGGCGCCAGGAGTCGACGTCGGCAAGCTGGCCCGCCACATCGGCCCACCACTGGCGCTCCAGCACCAAGGGCAGGCGGTAAACCACGACATTCAGGAAGCTGCCGACGCACAGGCCCAGGACGGCCAGGGCCCAGGGCGAGAGAAGCAGGTCCAGCGGCAGCAACGCCGTCATCGGCGCGGCATCAGACCACAGCGCCCAGCTTGAAGATCGGCAGGTACATCGACACCACGATGCCACCGATCAGCACGCCCAGGATGACGATGATGAACGGCTCCATCAGGCTCGACAGGCCCTTGACCATCTCGTCGACCTCGTCCTCGTAGAACTCGGCCGCCTTGCCCAGCATGTGGTCGAGCGAGCCCGACTCTTCGCCGATCGAAGCCATCTGCAGCACCATCGTCGGAAACACGCCGGTGTTCTGCATCGCCATCGTCAACGATGTGCCGGTCGACACTTCACGCTGGATCTGCTCGGTGGCCTGCGCATAAACGGCATTGCCCGAGGCGCCGCCCACCGAGTCGAGCGCTTCGACCAGCGGCACGCCGGCACCGAACATCGTCGCCAGTGTGCGCGTCCAGCGCGCGAGAACCGCCTTGCGGATCAATTCGCCGAACACCGGAGCGCGCAACAGCAGCCGGTCCATCGCCATCTGCATCTTCTCGGAGCGCCGCCACGTCTGCATGAAGAAGTAGCCGCCGCCGATCATCACGCCGAAAAGCAGCCACCAGTAGCGCACGAACTGGTCCGACAGCCACATCACGGCCAGCGTGGGAGCGGGAAGGTCCGCGCCGAAGGAGCTGAACACTTCCTTGAAGGCCGGGATCACGAAGATCATGATGACCGCCAGCACCACAAAGGCCACCACCATCACGGCGGTGGGGTACATCAGGGCCGACTTGATCTTGCTCTTCAGCGCCAGCGTCTTTTCCTCGTACAGCGCCAGACGCTCGAGGATCTGTTCGAGGATACCGGCGGCTTCACCGGCTTCGACCAGGTTGCAGTACAGCGCATTGAACTGCATCGGATGCTTGCGGAACGCGACCGAGAGGCTGGTGCCGGTCTCGACATCGGTGCGGATGTCGTTCAGCAGCTTGGTCATGCGCGGGTTGGTGCTGCCGCGGCCGACGATGTCGAAGGACTGCAGCAGGGGCACGCCGGCCTTCATCATCGTGGCCAGCTGGCGCGTAAAGATCGCGACGTCCTTCTGCTTGATCGAGGAGCCGCCGCGCATGCGGCGCTTCTTCACCTTCGTGACCAGCACGCCCTGGCGGCGCAGCGTGGCGCTGACGGCGGCCTCGCCGCCCGAGCGCAATTCGCCGCGGACGATCTTGCCGTTCTTGTCCTTGCCTTCCCATTCGAAGACGAACTCTCGAATGTCCCGTGCGGCTACCGCGGTGGCCATATAGTCTCCAAGGGATGTCTTGCGTTGAGGTGTGCCGGGGCTGAGCGCATCACTCGTTGGTCACGGTGATGATTTCCTCGAGCGTCGTGACGCCCGCCCGTACTTTGGCCAAGCCGGCCTGGCGCAGGTCGCGCACACCGTTCTTGTTGGCTTCGTGCTGGATGTCGAGTGCCGAGCCTTCAGCCAGGATGATGCGCTGCATACCTTCGGTGATCGGCATGACCTGGTAGATGCCGACACGGCCCTTGTAGCCGTTGCTGCAGGCTGAGCAACCCACCGACTTGTAAGGTTTCCAGGAGCCGTCGAGATCCGCGTCGGCAAAGCCCGCCTTCTTCAGGGCATCGCGCGGGTACTCGACGGTGGTCTTGCAGGTTTCGCAGAGCCGGCGCGCAAGGCGCTGTGCCGTGACCAGCAACACGCTCGATGCGATGTTGAACGGCGCCACGCCCATGTTCAGCAGGCGCGTCAGCGTGCCCGGTGCATCGTTGGTGTGCAGGGTCGACAGCACCAGGTGGCCGGTCTGAGCGGCCTTGATCGCGATGTCGGCGGTCTCCAGGTCGCGGATCTCGCCGACCATGATGATATCCGGGTCCTGGCGCAGGAACGCCTTCAGCGCGACCGAGAAGGTGGTCCCGGCCTTGTCGTTGACGTTGACCTGGTTGACGCCGGGCAGGTTGATTTCGGCCGGGTCTTCGACCGTCGAGATGTTGACACCCGGCTGGTTGAGGATGTTCAGGCAGGTGTAAAGCGACACCGTCTTGCCCGAACCGGTCGGCCCTGTTACCAGCACCATCCCGTAGGGGCGCTGGATCGCGTTCATCAGGCGGTCCTTCTCGATCTTCTCGTAGCCGAGGGCGTCGATGCCCAGCTTGGCCGACGACGGATCGAGGATCCGGATCACGATCTTCTCGCCGAAGAGGGTCGGCAGCGTGCTGACCCGAAAGTCGATCGCCCGGTTGCCGAACTTCAGCTTCATGCGGCCGTCCTGCGGGACGCGCTTCTCGGCGATGTCCATGCGGCTGATGACCTTGATGCGCGAAGCCAGCTTGTCCTTGATGGCGATCGGCGGCTGCGTGATCTCTCGCAGCTCGCCGTCGACCCGGAAGCGCACTCGGTAGTGGTATTCGTAGGGCTCGAAGTGCAGGTCAGAGGCGCGCGCGTTGATCGCGTCGATCAGCATCTTCTGCAGGAAGCGCACGACCGGCGCGTCTTCGACCTCCGACGCGATGTCGTTCGATTCCTGCTCGGACGACGTGTCGTCGGTGACATCGAAGTCGAAGTCACCCACCGCCAGCGATTCGATGACGTCGCTGACACTCGAACCGCTCGCGGCCAGCATCTTGGCCAGCTTGTCGTACTCGACGACCACCCACTCGGGCGAGAGCTGAGTTGCGAACTTGATGCGCTCCACGGCCTCCTGGTCGGTCGGGTCCGCGCCACCGATGAACAGGCGATTGCCGCGCTTGCCCAGCACCACGACCTGGTACTGGTTGACCAGCTTGTTGTCGATGATGTTGCGCGGCAGGCGCTCTGCGTCGACGGCGGAGAGATCCAGCACCGGCAGGGCCAGGGCGCCAGCCAGCGTGTGCGCCAGATCCGCGGCGGAGACCGAACCTGCAGCGATCAGGGCCGAGACGAAACTCGTTTTGCGTTCGGCAGCCGACTTGACCAGGGTTTCAGCAACGCGCGCACTCAGCTTGCCGGCATGCACGAGCACACGGGCAACGCCGGACAACGAGGAATGGGTTGCTTCAGCCAGCGTATCCACTTGGTCTGCGGTCACTCACGTGCGAAATGGCAGCGGATCATCGCTGATCGCTCTCACCCTGTAAATCTGACCGCACGCGCATGTCGGCAACAGTTCACACGTCGAACGAATCGTGGCGCAGGTTGCGGGCCAACAGGTTGGCCTGGTCGGGGTGAGAGGATTCGAACCTCCGGCCTCTACGTCCCGAACGTAGCGCTCTACCAGGCTAAGCTACACCCCGATGAATGGCAGCGCAACAGCGCCACCGAAGCAATCGACCATCGCGTTCACGAGGAACGGTCAACCGATCGAGCACACAAGTCTAGCAGAGCCTCACGCTCAGGCGATGCGGGCAGGACGCCGAGCCGCTCGCGCGCCAGCGCGGACTCGTCGCGCGCAAGCTGACGCGCCGCGTCGAGCGCACCGGTGCGCCGTACGATAGCAACCACCTCGTCCAGCCGCGCGACTTCACCGTGTTCGATCGCATGGCGCACCACGCTGCGCTCGTGCTCGTTGCCGCGCGCCAGGGCCAGCAGCAGCGGCAACGTCGGCTTGCCCTCGCGCAGATCGTCCCCGACGTTCTTGCCGAGCTCGTGGGTTTCGCCGTCGTAGTCGAGCAGATCGTCGATGAGCTGAAAGGCGGTGCCCAGTGCCCGACCGTAGTCGGCACAGGCTTCCTCGATCGACGGACTGGCGCCGGCCAGCACCGCGCCCAGGCGTGCGCTGGCCTCGAACAGCTTGGCCGTCTTGTAGCGGATGACGCGCAGGTAGTCGTCGACAGCCAGGTCGGCATCGTGCAGATTGAGCAGCTGGAGCACTTCGCCTTCGGCAATCACGTTGGTCGCGTCAGCGAGGACGTCCAGCACGCGCAGGTTGTTCATCGACACCATCATCTGGAAGGCGCGTGAATAGAGGAAGTCGCCCACCAGCACGCTGGCGGCATTGCCGAAGACCGCATTGGCAGTCGAACGCCCGCGGCGCAGCGAGGACTCGTCGACGACGTCGTCGTGCAACAACGTTGCGGTGTGGATGAACTCGACGATGGCCGCCAGGGTGTGGCGCTCGGCGCCGGTGAAGCCCAACGCGCCGGCAAACATCAGCACCAGCCGCGGCCGGATACGCTTGCCGCCAGCACTGACGATGTAGTTCGAGATCTGGTTGATCAGCACCACACGCGAGTGCAGGCGCTCCGCGATCACGAGGTCGACCTGTGCCATGTCGGCCGCCAGCGGGTCGGCCGGCAGGCCGGGGTCCCGCCCGTCAGCGCTTGCTGCGAAGGGCATAAAAGGTCGAGTAGAGTTGAGGACCAATTATAGGAATGCACTCGGCTTCGATGCGTTGGCCTGCGGGGGAAGCCCCGCGAGCGCAAGCGCTGTGCTACATTTACCGGTTGTGCGGCGGCCACTTCGGGTGCAGCGGCTGCAATAAACAAGGCAAAATAGACAAGGCAAAATAGACAAGGCCGAATCGACAAGGCCGAAAGCAAAGGGCTCGCATGTACGCCGTCATCCAGACCGGTGGCAAACAATACAAGGTTGTTGCCGGTGAAAAAATCAAGGTCGAACAGATCGCTGCCGACATTGGCCAGGAAATCACCCTCGACCAGGTCCTCGCGATCGGTAGCGGGGCCGGCCTCACCCTCGGATCGCCGCTGGTGGCCGGGGCGCTGGTCAAGGCCACGGTCGTGGCTCAGGGCAAGCACGACAAGGTGCACATCTTCAAGATGCGTCGCCGCAAGCACTATCGCAAGTCCCAAGGCCATCGGCAGACTTACACCGAGCTGGAAATCGGCGCCGTCACGGCCTGACTCGCGCTTGCCCAACGGAGATTTGAAATGGCACAGAAAAAAGGCGGCGGCTCAACGCGCAACGGACGTGACTCCCAGCCGAAAATGCTGGGTGTCAAGGCTTTCGGCGGCCAGTCGGTGTCGGCGGGCGCGATCATCGTGCGCCAACGGGGCACGCGCTTCCACGCCGGCGTGAACGTCGGCATGGGCAAGGATCACACGCTGTTTGCGCTGGTCGACGGCCAGGTGGTGTTCGCCGTCAAGGGCGCGCTGAACCGCCAGACCGTGAACATCCAGCCGGTCTGACGCTGCACGTTCCCCCGAGAGCCCCGGCCCGCCGGGGCTTTTTTGCTTCTACCATTGCCTCATGAAGTTCGTCGACGAAGCCACCATCGATGTCGCCGCAGGCGACGGTGGCACGGGCTGCGCGAGCTTCCGACGCGAGAAGTTCATCCCTTTCGGCGGCCCGAACGGGGGCGACGGGGGCCGGGGCGGGAGCATTTATGCGGTGGCCGATCTCAACCTCAACACCCTGATCGACTACCGCTATGCGCGGCGCCACGAAGCGCGCAACGGCGAAGCCGGCCGTGGTTCAGACCAGTTCGGCGCGGCCGGGGCCGACATCGTGCTGCGCATGCCGGTGGGCACGATCCTCAACGATGCCGAAACCGGTGAGCGCGTCGCGGAATTGTTGACGTCCGGAGAACGCCTGCTGATCTGCAAGGGCGGCGATGGCGGATTCGGCAATCTGCACTTCAAGACCAGCACCAACCGGGCGCCGCGCCAAAAGACACCCGGCTGGCCCGGCGAGCAGCGCAAGCTCCGGCTCGAGTTGCGCGTACTGGCCGACGTCGGCCTGCTCGGCATGCCCAACGCCGGCAAGAGCACGCTGATCGCGGCGGTGTCGAACGCCCGGCCGAAGATCGCCGACTACCCCTTCACCACGCTGCACCCCAACCTGGGCGTCGTGCGGGTGGGTCCCGAGCAGAGCTTCGTCGTGGCCGACATCCCCGGCTTGATCGAAGGCGCGGCCGAAGGCGCGGGTCTGGGGCACCAGTTCCTGCGTCACCTTCAGCGCACGCGACTGCTGCTTCACGTGGTCGACCTGGCGCCGTTCGATGACAGCGTGGACCCGGTGGCGCAAGCCAAGGCGATCGTGAAGGAGCTGAAGAAGTACGACGCCGAGTTGCATGCCAAACCGCGCTGGCTGGTACTGAACAAGATCGACATGGTCGAGAAGAGCGAACGCACTCAACGGGTGCGCGACTTCGGACGCCGGATGCGCAGCGGCGCGCCGGTGTTCGAGATCTCGGCGCTGACGCGCGAGGGGCTGGAGCCGTTGCTCAAGGCGGTGTATCAGCACGTGGCGGCAAGCAAGAATGCGCAGCCTGTACCGGTCGACCCACGCTTCGACCGGCCGGCCGCAGAAGGGGCCGTCGGCGGCGACGCACCGTGAGCGCGTCTGCCGCCGTGACGGCACCGCTGCGCCAGGCGCGGCGCATCGTCGTCAAGGTCGGCTCGAGCCTGGTCACTAACGAAGGCCGGGGCGTCGATGCCGCAGCGGTCGGCAATTGGTGCCGCCAGCTTGCCGCGCTCGCCATGCAGGGGCGCGAACTCGTCATGGTGTCCAGCGGCGCGATCGCCGAAGGCATGAAGCGGCTGGGGTGGACCAGCCGGCCGAGCGAGCTGCCCGAACTGCAAGCCGCCGCCGCGGTGGGACAGATGGGCCTGGTCCAAATGTACGAGAGCCAGTTGTCGCAGCATGGCCTGCGCAGCGCCCAGGTGCTGCTGACGCACGCCGACCTCGCCGACCGGGAGCGCTACCTGAACGCCCGCTCGACGCTGCGCACCTTGCTCAGGCTGAAGGTCATCCCGGTCATCAACGAGAACGACACCGTCGTCAACGACGAGATCAAGTTCGGCGACAACGACACCCTCGGCGCGCTGGTGGCCAATTTGATCGAGGCCGATGCCCTGGTGATCCTTACCGATCAGCGCGGCCTTTATGCGAGCGATCCGCGCAAGGATCCGCAAGCCAGCTTCGTCGATGTGGCCGCCGCTGGCGACCCGGCGCTCGAGCGCATGGCCGGGGGAGCCGGCTCCGCGCTCGGGCGGGGCGGCATGATCACCAAGGTGCTGGCCGCCAAGCGTGCGGCCGGCAGCGGCGCCGACACCGTGATCGCCTGGGGGCGCGAACCCGACGTGCTGTTGCGCTTGTGCGCCGGCGAAGCGATCGGCACCTGCCTGTTGGCTTCCACCGCCAAGCTGGCGGCGCGCAAGCAATGGATGCTCGACCACCTGCAGTTGCGTGGCTCGGTGACGGTCGATGCGGGCGCCGCGCAGAAGGTGGTGACCGAGGGCAAGAGCCTGCTGGCCATCGGCGTGGTCGAGGTCGCGGGTGACTTCGTGCGCGGCGATGTCATTGCCGTGCGCGCACCCGATGGCAGTGTGTTGTGCCGCGGCCTGGCCAACTACTCGGCCGCCGAGACGCGGCTCATTGCCCGCAAGCCGTCGACGGCCATCGTTGCCGCGCTGGGCTACATGGCCGAGCCGGAATTGATCCACCGCGACAACCTGGTGCTGTCGGGCTGAGCCGCATTGGGCCGGCCGTCAGTCCTGCGCGCTGCCTTCCAGGCCGCCAGGCGCGCTGTCCGGCGGCAAATTGTTTTCGCGCCAGCCACCGCGCATGCCGGAGCGGAGGTAGCGGTTCTGATGAGGGGCTCGGGGCAGGAAGCGTGACAACTCGGTCAGCGCCGTCTGGTACACGTCGCGCTTGAACTCGATCACAAACTCGAGCGGCACCCAGAACTCGTTCCAGCGCCAGGCGTCGAATTCGGGATGGTCGGTTGCGCGCAGGTTCATGTCGCTGTCGCGCCCGGTCAGGCGCAACAGGAACCAGATCTGCTTCTGGCCCCTGTAGTGACCGCGTGCGTCACGCCGGATGTAGTGCTCGGGTACTTCATAGCGCAGCCAGTCTCGCGTTCGGGCAATGATCTGCACATGGTCGGGCAGCAGGCCGACTTCTTCCTGCAGTTCGCGGTACATCGCCTGCTCGGGCGACTCGCCGTGCTTGATACCGCCTTGCGGAAACTGCCAGGAGTGCGTGCGCAGCCGCTTGCCCCAGAAAACCTGGTTGCGCGAGTTGAGCAGGACGATGCCGACGTTGGGCCTGAAGCCTTCACGGTCGAGCATAATCGGACCTCGATTTTTATAGACTGATTTGATTATTGCACCGGCCCGGTGCGGCGCGAGGACATCGGTTTCCCGCACCCGGCGCCGCAGCCGGCCTTGAGCGCCCGCCCCCCGCGGCACGCGCCGAACCTTCGACGCACGCAACGACGCCCATGAAAGCTTCGCAGTTCTTCATCGCGACCCAGAAGGAGGCGCCCGCCGACGCCGAGGTCGTGAGCCACCGCCTGATGTTGCGCGCCGGCTTCATCAAACGCCTGGCCGCCGGCGTCTACAGCTACATGCCGATGGGGCTTCGCGTGATCCGCAAGGTCGAGGCGATCATCCGGGAAGAGATGAACCGCGCGGGCGCTGTCGAGCTGCTGATGCCGGTGGTTCAGCCCGCCGAGCTGTGGCAGGAGAGCGGCCGCTTCCAGAAGTACGGACCCGAGCTGCTGCGTCTGAAGGACCGCCACAACCGCGACTTCGTGATCCAGCCGACCAGCGAAGAAGTCGTCACCGACATCGCGCGGCAGGAGTTGCGCAGCTACAAGCAGCTGCCAAAGAATTTTTATCACATCCAGACCAAGTTCCGCGACGAGCGGCGGCCGCGCTTCGGCTTGATGCGTGGACGCGAGTTCACGATGAAAGACGCCTACTCGTTCGATCGCGACGCCGCTGCCGCCGCGAAGAGCTACCAGGCCATGGTAGTTGCCTACGGCGCCATCTTCGACCGCTTTGGCCTGCGCTATCGCGCAGTCGCGGCCGACAGCGGCGCGATCGGCGGCGACCTGTCCCAGGAATTCCAGGTCATCGCCGACACCGGTGAAGACGCGATCGTTTACTGCCCCGGCTCCGGCTACGCCGCCAACATCGAACTCGCCGAAGCCCTCGCGCCGACCACACCCCGCGCGCTGGCGAGCTTGCCGCTGCAGTTGACACCCACGCCGGGCAAGAGCACCTGCGCAGACGTCGCGGCGCTGCTGGGCACGCCGTTGTCGACGACGGTCAAGTCGCTGGTGCTGGCCACCGACCCGCCCCGCGATGCCGCCGGCGATGCGGGCGCCGCTGAAGCCACGCTGTGGCTCCTGCTCGTGCGTGGCGATCACGCCCTGAACGAAGTCAAGGCCAGCAAACTGCCGGGTCTGGACAAGGGGTTTCGCTTTGCCACCCTTGCCGAGATCGATGTGCACTTCGGCTGCAAACCCGGCTTCCTGGGGCCGATCGGCCCCAGGAAGCCGGTCAAGATCGTGGCCGACCGCACCGTGGCGCAGATGAGCGACTTCACCTGCGGAGCCAACCAGGTCGATGCCCACTTCACCGGCATCAACTGGGGCCGCGACCTGCCCGAGCCGGACGTCGTGGCCGACATCCGCAACGTCGTTGCCGGTGACCCGTCGCCGGATGGCCAGGGCGTGCTGGCGATCCAGCGCGGTATCGAGGTCGGCCACGTCTTCTACCTCGGCACGAAGTACAGCGCGGCCATGAATGCCAACTTCCTCGACGAGGCGGGCAAGCCGCGGCCGTTCGAGATGGGCTGCTACGGCATCGGCGTGACCCGCATCCTGGGCGCTGCGATCGAGCAGAACCACGACGCGCGTGGCATCGTCTGGCCCGACGCGCTGGCACCGTTTCAGCTCGTGATCTGCCCGATCGGCTACGAGCGCAGCGAGGTCGTGCGCACGCAGGCTGATGCGCTGCACGACCGGCTCGCGCGCGCGGGCGTCGACGTGATGCTCGACGACCGCAACGAGCGTCCCGGCGCAATGTTCGCCGACTGGGAGCTGATCGGCATCCCGCACCGCGTGGTCATTTCCGAGCGGGGTCTGAAGGAGGGCCAGGTCGAGTACCAGGGCCGGCGCGACGAGGCCGCGATGCCGATGTCGGTCGAGTCGGTGGCGGTCCGCTTCGGCGCCGGGCCTGCCCAGGGCCTCGCGACAGCGTGAGTTGTACGCGCCGCGCGGCGCTGTTGTCGCTGCTGGTTGGGTCCGGGACGGGCCGGGTGCATGCCGGCGCACAAGCCGAAGAGCCGCTGTCCGATTCGGTGCGCTCGGCGCTCTCGGCCGCGATTGCCGCCGATGCGCCGCCGCGCCCCAGCTTCACGAACATCGAAGAACGCTTGGCCTACCTGCGCTGGCTCGGCACCACCAGCGAGGGGCTGAAGAAGCGCAAGAGCGACGCTCGCACGCGCATCGAGTTCCTGGAAACGCTGTGGTACGAAGCCAAGCGAGCGGGTCTCGAACCCGCCTTGGTGCTGGGGCTGATCCAGGTCGAGAGCGGGTTTCGCAAGTACGCCATCAGCGTGGTCGGCGCCCGCGGCTACATGCAGATCATGCCGTTCTGGGTGCGCCTGATCGGCGATGGCGATGCGCCGAAGCTGTTCCACATGCAGACCAACCTGCGCTTCGGCTGCGTGATCCTGCGCCACTACCTCGACCGCGAGCGCGGCGACCTGTTCATGGCGCTGGGTCGCTACAACGGCAGCCGGGGACGGGCCGAATATCCCAACGCGGTGTTCGCGTCGCGTCGGCAGTGGCTCGCCGCTTAGGAGCCCGACAGGCTCCTAAAGCCCGGTCCAGGCCTGGGGTTCGGCAGCCGCCACGCCCAGCAGTGACAGCACGCGTTCGACGCTCTCGTCCACCAGCGCGGCGATCGTCGCTGGCCGGTGGTAGAACGCCGGCAACGGCGGGAAAATCACCGCACCCATTTCGGTGGCGGCGACCATGTTGCGCAGGTGCGCCAGGTTGAACGGCGTTTCTCGCACCATCAGCACCAGTCGGCGCCGCTCCTTGAGCGTCACGTCGGCGGCGCGCGTCAACAGGTTGTCGCCGAAGCCGTGTGCGATCGCTGCGAGCGATTTCATCGAACACGGCGCGACCACCATCGCGGTGGTTTCGAAGCTGCCACTGGCGATGCACGCGCCGATGTCGCCCGCCGCATAGGCGGTGCTGGCCAGAGCTTCCAACCCTTTGCGGTCCAGCCCGGTTTCGTGGTGCACGTTCAGAATGCCCGCGGGCGTGGCGACGAGGTGCGTCTGCGCGCCCAGTGCGCGAGCACGCTCGAGCAAGCGCACCCCGTACACCGCGCCGCTGGCGCCGGTGATGCCCACCACCAGGCGCGCCGAAGGGCGGCGCGCGTCGCTCACTGCGGTGCCAGCACCTGCTGCAGTTCACCGGCCTGGTACATCTCCATCAGGATGTCCGAGCCACCGACGAATTCACCGTTCACGTAGAGCTGCGGAATGGTGGGCCAATTGGCAAAGTCCTTGATGCCCTGGCGGATGCCCTCGTCCTCGAGCACGTTGAAGGTCTTCAGGTCATTCACGCCGCAGGCCTTGAGGATCTGCATCGCGCGGCCGGAGAAGCCGCACATCGGAAACTGGGCCGTGCCCTTCATGAACAGGACCACGCGGTTGTGTTGCACGAGTTCGGCGATTTGTTGTTGGACGTCGGTCATGGTTGCGCAGTCGGGAAGCGGGAAAGTCATGGTTATACGGCAAACCATCCCCGCGGTGCGCCGCGGGGCCGCTCAGAAGGCGTAGCTCGCCCCGATCTGCAAGACCGGGGTCAGACGCAGTTCGCGCAGGATGTCGTCTGCGCCACGCGAATGCGCAGGCGCGTCGCGTCGCATCTGCAGGCCCCCGCCGGTGCCCGCCAGGCCGAGATCGGCCGTGAAACCCCAGCCGCCGCGCAGCGAGACGCCGCTGTACCCCACGCCGACATAGGGCACGGCGAGCGCCAGCTCTCGCTCGGCCTCGCCCAGGCGCAGGGCCCGCACGCCGGCAGAGGAGGATGCGGCATGGCTGCGTGACAGCGGCGAGGCCGGCATCAGTGCAAGTGCGCGTTCGCCCACCAGCAGGCCGCTGGTGGCCCGGAAGCCGCCACTCAAGCCAAAGCGGGCAGGCCGGAAGCCTTGCCAATAATAGTCACCCAACAGGTGCAGCGAGGTGCCTTGCAGGCGTGCCGCCGTGTCTGCCAGGAACGGGCTTGCCACACCGAAGCGAGCTTGCCAATGCGGCGTGCTCGAGGGCGACGCGTCGGTGGGTGCAGCAAGGTGGCCTGACGCAGCGCGCAAGCCATCCTGCGCTTGTGCCGGACTCGCCTGCAAACCCATTGCGGCCAGCAGAGCCAGCAAAGCGAGCCCGAAGGCCTGCGCAGATTGCGCCCGCCGCGTCGGTGCCAGCGACTCCATGTCGTGTGAGCGCAACATCTTCCCACCCCCGGTTTTCTGACCACCCCATCCCGAGCCGCTTGTGCGAGGTCTGCAAGATGCAAACCCGCATCACGATGCTACGCTTGGCCGTCCGATTTGTCCGTTGCGGGGGCCGAGAAGGAGTGCCGCATTCGCGGGTACTCGTGGTGGGGCTGTTGCAGGCCGGCGTCAGTCCGCCGCAAGCAAGCCCCGCCGCCTACCGGTGCATGAGGCAGCCGCCACTGGCACGCGGCCGGCCGGCCAGATCGGGCCGGGTCTGCACGCGGTCGAACCCCGCCGTCGTCAGCCGCTCGCGCACGGCTGGAGCTTGTTCGAAACCATGCTCTAGCAGCAGCCAGCCGCCTGGCGCAAGGTGTGCCGGAGCGTCCCGGATCAACGCCTCGAGGTCGGACAGGCCGTCCGAGACGTTGCGCGGCACCAGCGCCGCGCGGGGTTCGTGGCGCAGCGCCTCGAGGTGCGGGTCGTCGGCGGCGAGGTAGGGCGGGTTGGCCACTGCCAGATCGAAGACGCCGCATTCAGGCGCCAGCGATTCGAACGCCTGCCACCAGGATCCTGGATGCCACGTGACCGCGAGCCCCAGGCGCCGGCCGTTGTCGCGCGCGACGTCGAGCGCGGCAACGCAGTTGTCGCAGGCGTGCACGTCAGCGCCAGGCAGGGCGCGCTTGAGCGCCAGAGCGATGGCGCCGCTGCCAGTGCCGAGGTCCGCAACCCGGGGCCGCCCCTCGGCCCGCAGCAACTCGATGGCCCAGTCGACCACGGTTTCGGTGTCGGGCCGGGGAATCAGAACAGCCGGCGTGACCCGTAGGGCCAAGCCATGGAATTCGCGCTGGCCGACCAGATAGGCCAGCGGCTCGCCGGCCGCGCGACGGGCCCACAGCTTCTCGACGGTGCCCGCGTTGGGCACCGGTGCGTCATCGTGCGCCAGCAGCCAGGTGCGCGCGCAGCCGAGCACATGCGCGAGCAGAAGTTGCGCGTCCAGCCGCGCGATCCCGAGCTGGCGCGCGCGCGCCAGGCAGGCCGCGACGGTGGCGCTCTGGGCGCTGGGGGCCGCCGCGTGTACCGTGGCCTCGTCAGCCATGTGCGCTCCCTTCCTCGAGCAGTGCCAGCTGTTCGGCCGCACGCGCTGCTTCGAGCGCCGTGAGCACATCGTCGAGATCGCCGTCCATCACCGCGCCGAGCTTGTAGAGCGTGAGGTTGATGCGATGGTCGGTGAGCCGGCCCTGGGGAAAGTTGTAGGTGCGGATGCGGTCGGAGCGGTCGCCGCTGCCGACCAGGCCCTTGCGTGTGGCCGCCTCCTTCTGCGCGCGTTCGTTGCGCTCCTTGTCGCGCAGGCGCGCGGTCAGCACCGCCATGGCCTTGGCCTTGTTGCGGTGCTGCGAGCGGTCGTCCTGGCACTCGGCGACGATGCCGGTGGGGAGGTGCGTGATGCGGATCGCGCTGTCGGTCTTGTTGACGTGCTGGCCGCCCGCGCCGCTGGCACGGAAGGTGTCGATGCGCAGCTCGGCGGGGTTGAGCTGCACCTCGTCGGCTTCGTCGGCCTCGGGCATCACCGCGACGGTGCAGGCGCTGGTGTGGATGCGACCCTGGCTCTCGGTGGCGGGCACGCGCTGCACCCGGTGCCCGCCGGACTCGAAGCGCAGGCGGCCGTACACGCGCTCGCCGGCCACGCGCAGCACCAGCTCCTTGTAGCCGCCGATCTCGGCTGGGCTCTCGCTCAGGATCTCGGTGGCCAGGCCCTGCCGCTCGCACCAGCGCAGATACATCCGCGCCAGGTCGCCGGCAAACAGGGCCGACTCGTCGCCGCCGGTGCCGGCGCGGATCTCGAGGAAAGCGTTGCGCTCGTCGTCCGGATCGCGCGGCAGCAAGGCGGCGCGCAGCTGGGCCTGCAACTGCTGCAGGTCGGCCTCGGCCTGCGCGGCTTCGTCTCGCGCCATGGCCACCATCTCGGCATCGCTGCGCAGGCTGTCGTCGGCCAGCATGTCCAGGGCATGGGCCAGGTCCCGCTCGCGCGCCTGGTAGCGCTCAAACGTCGACACCAGGCCCGCGGCTTGCGACTGCTCACGCGCCAAGCCGCGGTAGACCTGCATGTCCGCGCCGACCTGCGGGTCGGCCAGGCGCGCGTCGAGCTCGGCCAGGCGCATGGCGAGCCGTTCGAACTGGAGGCGCAGGGAGTCTTTCATCGGGAAGGCAAGAGGGGGGCAGGGCAGCAGGAAGCGGCACCCAGCATGTGCCGCGCGCAGCAGCAGCGTCGCTAGTGACGCGGCGGGGTCTGTGGCGAGCCCGGGGTTGGCGCCGTCGGCGCTGCAGGCGCACGCGCCGCGCTGTCGCGGTCGCGCAGGAACAGGCGCGACACCGCTTGCGCCACCTGTTCACGCTGGGATCCGTCGGACCCGTTCAGCTCCACCATCGCGCCGTGCAGCATCTTCTGCGTCAGGCCCCGGGCCAGTGCCTCGAGCACCGCCGACGGGTCCTCGCCCTTGGCAAGCAACTTGCGCGCTCGCGCAAGTTCTGCCGCTCGCCACTCGTCGGCCTGCCGGTTCAGCGCCTGGATGAGCGGCACGCTGGTGCGCTGGTCGAGCCAGTGAGCGAAGCTCTGCACGCCAGCGTCGATGATCGCCTCGGCCTGCTGCACGGAGGCCTGGCGCTTCTCGCCAGCACTCTGGACCAGCGTGGACAGGTCGTCGACCGTGTAGAGGTAGACGTCGGCCAGCCGAGCCACTTCGGGCTCGATGTCGCGGGGCACCGCCAGGTCGACCATGAACATCGGCCGCCGACGCCGCGCTTTCAACGCGCGCTCGACGGCGCCCAGACCGATGATCGGCACCGAGCTCGCGGTGCACGAGACGACGATGTCGAACTCGTGCAGCCGGTCGGGTAGCTCGGACAGCCGCAGCGCCTGTCCGCCGAAGCGGGCCGCGAGTGTCTGGCCTCGCTCGAGCGTGCGGTTGGCCAGCGAGATCGACGTCGGCGCGCGCGCCGCGAAGTGGGTTGCCACCAGTTCGATCATCTCGCCAGCGCCGACGAACAGCACGTGCTGCTGGCGCAGGTCTTCGAAGAGTTGCTCGGCCAGTCGCACCGACGCGGCGGCCATGCTGACCGACTGCGCTCCGATGTCGGTGCTGCTGCGCACTTCCTTGGCCACGGCAAAGGAACGCTGGAACAGCTGGTGCAGTGTCGTGCCCAGTGTGCCGGCTTCATCGGCCTCGCGCACCGCCTGCTTCATCTGCCCGAGGATCTGCGGCTCGCCGAGGACCATCGAGTCCAGGCCCGACGCCACCCGAAAGGCATGCCGCGCAGCACCGTGGCCTTGCGCGACATAGGTGTGGGGGTCGAGCTGGTCGGCGCGCAGCCCCCCCTGTCCGGCCAGCCAGGCCAGCGCAGGCAGCAACAGGTCGTCGCTTCGCCCAGCGCCGCCTGCGAGATACAACTCGGTCCGGTTGCAGGTGGAGATCAAAGCCGTTTCGCATCCACCCCGTGCCAGCTGGTCGCGCAGGCTGCGCACGGCCACCGCCAGCTGACCCGGCGCGAAGGCAAATTTGCCCCGCACGTCCAGGGGTGCCGTGGTGTGGTTCAGACCGAGGGCCAGGACGCTCATCGACAGATTATAAAATTCGATCCACCGGCCGTGCTCTTTTTGCCGGGCCCTGCAAACCATGAGCTCGCTCGACGCCCTCTGGCATGTCCTCAACTTCCTGTTCCCCGCCTTCGGGGTGGCGGTGCTGGCATCGGCCGCCGCCAAGCTGCTCTGGCGCAGTGAACTCGCCGGGGTGGGCTGGCGCCCCCTGGTCCTGTGGACGGCGGCCGCGGGCGCGGCGGCGCTGGTGGGCGGGTTGGTCGTCTTCGGGCGCGACGGCAAGATCGCCAGCTATGCCGCGCTGGTGCTGGCGAGCGCTGGGGCCCTCTGGTGGGTGGGCTTCGGCTCCCGGCGCTGAACGTCTCAGGCGGCGAGCGCCGTGCCTTGCAGTTCGCCGCGCAGCGAATGCGGCAGCGCCGCCGTGATCCGCACATCGACCATCTGGCCCACCGTAGGCGCCGGCGCGGCGAAATTGACGATTCGGTTGCACGCCGTGCGGCCCATCAGTTCGCCTGGGTCCTTGCGCGAAGGCCCTTCCACCAGCACCGACTGCAGCGTGCCGACCCGGCTCTGGCCGATCGCCCGGCCCTGCACCTCCACCAGCGCCTGCAGCCGCTGCAGCCGCTGCAGCTTCACGGCATGCGGCGTGTCATCGGCCAGCGCCGCTGCAGGTGTGCCCGGGCGCGGGCTGAAGATGAACGAGAAGGAATGGTCGAAGCCGACGTCCTCGATCAGCTTCATCGTGCGTTCGAAGTCGGCCTCGCTTTCGCCCGGAAAGCCGACGATGAAATCGCTCGACAGGCTGATCGACGGCCGCACGACGCGCAGCTTGCGCACCGTGCTCTTGAACTCCATCGCGGTGTAGCCGCGCTTCATCGCGGCCAGGATGCGGTCGCTGCCGTGCTGCACCGGCAGGTGCAGGTGGTCGACGAGCTTGGGCAGCCGCGCATACGCGTCGACGAGCCGCGCACCGAACTCGTTGGGGTGGCTCGTGGTGTAGCGGATGCGCGCGATGCCCGGGATCTCGTGCACGTACTCGAGCAGCAGTGCGAAGTCGGCGATCTCTGTGCCCGCGCCCATGCGGCCGCGGTAGGCATTGACGTTCTGGCCCAGCAACGTGACTTCTTTGACGCCTTGCTCGGCCAGGCCGGCGACCTCGGTCAGGACGTCGTCGAAGGGCCGGCTCACCTCCTCGCCGCGGGTGTAGGGCACCACGCAATACGAGCAGTACTTCGAGCAGCCTTCCATCACCGACACGAAGGCGCAGGCGCCGTCCACGCGCGCGGGCGGCAGATGGTCGAACTTCTCGACCTCCGGAAAGCTGATGTCCACCTGCGGCCGGCCCTGCGAGCGACGCGCCTGGATCATCTGCGGCAGCCGGTGCAGCGTCTGCGGCCCGAACACCATGTCGACATACGGCGCACGCTCGATCAGGGCCGCTCCTTCCTGGCTCGCGACGCAACCGCCGACACCGATCAGCACGCCCTTGGCTTTGAGGTGCTTGACGCGGCCCAGGTCAGAGAACACCTTTTCCTGGGCCTTCTCGCGCACCGAGCAGGTGTTGAAGAGCACCAGGTCGGCCTGCTCGACATCGGTGGTCTTCTCCCAGCCGTCGGCCGCCCGCAGCAC
>Ga0163144_10004472_pt1 | contig 31470 bp, 27 predicted proteins | sample OliLak19BULKMAT1_FD_123175 | JGI IMG/M metagenome (GOLD analysis project Ga0163144, IMG submission 123175) | Freshwater microbial mat bacterial communities from Lake Vanda, McMurdo Dry Valleys, Antarctica - Oligotrophic Lake LV.19.BULKMAT1 | ecosystem: Environmental > Aquatic > Freshwater >... | reverse complement strand
CGGCGGGTGGGTGAATGCGTATTTGCGGTTCATTCAGCGTCGAGACGGGCATTGGCGGCATCCAACGGAACTGGGAACGGCCGACGTCGAGGCGTACTCGAATTTACCTGGTGGGCGAACGACACCTGTCGGCCTCATCGCAGAATCAGTGTCTCAACGCCCTGGTGTTTCTTTACAAGCACGTGTTGGAGGATGCTATCCCGCAGAACCACCTGGGAAAGTTTGTTCTGCTGCGATCCACGCGGCCCAAGCGGCTGCCCACGGTTGACCGGGTTGAATTTGGGCAGCGCCGATCGGGGGGCCGGGGCAGGTGGGGAGGCGGAACGTGGGTTTTGAGGCTGGGGCGTGGGGGGCGGGGGCGATAACTGCGAGGCGGTCAGCGGCGGGGGAGGAAACGGGGACAGGATAACGGGGCAGGGGACAGGGACAGTTATCGGAGGTATGGACCGGTTCCGTTTTCTGCGTCCGGCGGTATATCCGGACCCTCCCCATGCTCGGCTCGGCCGTGATCGTCCGATCTTTCTTTGTCGCGATGCCCTGATTGCGGTACAACCCCGCGGCGCGGATAGACTAAGTTCCGCGTTTTCGGGAGCGATGGACATGGACCGTTATGGCATTGGGTTGGACGTGGGTGGCACGAACGTGAAGGCGATCGCGCTGTCGGCTGGTGGCAAGGTGCTCGAGACGCACGAGGTCTCGACGGTCGACGACGCACAGGCGACCTGGAAGCTCGACTCGAAGAAGCTCATCGAGCAGATGGAGCAGAAGGTCGGTCGGCCCGCAGACGCGGTGGGTGTGTCGTGCCCGGGCATTATCGCGCCGCACGGGCGGAGCGTGTGGTGGATGCTGGGCAAGATGGAGCCGTTGATGGGCTTCGAGTGGTCGCCGTTCCTGGGTCGCAAGGACATCGTGCCGGTGTACAACGACGCCAAGGGTGCGCTGCTGGGTGAAGTGGCTGCGGGCGCTGCCAAGGGGAAGGAGAACGTCGTCCTGATTACGCTCGGCACGGGGGTTGGTGGGGCGATCATGTGCGACGGCAAGCTGTTGAATGGGCACCTCGGTCGGGCGGGGCATCTGGGGCACATGTCCGTCCACTTCGACGGCCCACCCGACCTGGCCAAGACGCCCGGGGCGATCGAGTACGAGATCGGTCAATGGTCGGTCGAGAAGCGCAGTGAAGGCAAGTTCAAGGACACTAAGACGCTCGTCGAGGCCTACGAGAACGGTGACGCCGTCGCGACGGAAGTCTGGTTGCGCAGCGTGAAGGCGCTGGCGGCCCACATCGTCAGTGTCGTTAACGCGGTCGACCCCGAGGTCGTCATCGTCGGGGGTGGCATCGCCAAGAGTGGGGATGCGCTGTTCCACCCGTTGGCCGAGTATCTTGACGAGTTCGAATGGCGGCCGTTCGACCACCGTGTGACGATCATCGAACCCACGCTCGGCTCCGACGCCGGCGCGATCGGCGCTGCGTATGGCGCACTGCAGTTGAACGCTCGGTAACGAGCGGGCGATTCCGCAAGCTCGATCCACAATCCGTCGCGCGCCTCGCGACCGGTCGTTAGCGCTCCTGTATGATGCGCACCGCGTTGATCCGTGCGTCGATCCGTGTTTTGTAACGGTCGAACGTGACGGACCGCGGAGCGCGAGCACCTCATGCAGCACGAACGACGGAAACCCAAGCGTCGCGCGACCACCGGCAACGCTGTCAATGGCACCGCCAAGGGTGAACAGTCCCGCCTGGACGAAGACCGCCAGAACGTCAACGACTGGCGCAAGTGGGGCGCTTACCTCTCGGAACGTCAGTGGGGCACCGTCCGCGAGGACTACAGCCCTGACGGCGCTGCGTGGGACTACTTCCCGCACGACCACGCGCGCAGCAGGGCCTACCGCTGGGGTGAGGACGGCATCGCAGGCATCAGTGACGACCAGCAGTTGCTCTGCTTCAGCGTCGCGATGTGGAACGGCTGCGACCCGATCATCAAGGAGCGCCTGTTCGGCCTCACCGGCCCCGAGGGCAACCACGGCGAGGACGTGAAGGAACTCTACTATTACCTCGATGCAACACCGACCGCGTCTTACCTGAAGATGCTCTACAAGTACCCGCACGCCGCGTATCCGTATGATGAGATCGTCGCGGAGAACGGGCAGCGGACGAAAGACCAACCGGAGTACGAAGTCATCGACACCGGCGTCTTCGACCACAACCACTACTTCGACGTCTTCGTCGAGTACGCCAAGGCGGGCCCCGACGACATCCTGGTCCGCATCACCGCCCACAACCGTGGTGACCGACCGGCTGACCTGCAATTGCTGCCACAGGTCTGGTTTCGCAACACGTGGTCGTGGGGACGTGGTGACGCCAAGCCGTCGATCACGGCGATCGCGCCGGCGACGCTTCAGTTGTCTCACGAATCGCTCGGCAAGCACTTCCTCTACTGCGACGATGCGCCCGAGTTGCTGTTTTGCGAGAACGAGACGAACACGGTTCGCATCCCCGGTCAACCGGGCACGGCTCGCTGGCCGAAGGACGCGATCAACGACTACGTCGTGCACGGCAAACGTGACGCGATCTGCCCCGGTCGTCATGGCACCAAGGCCGCGATTCACTACCAGCGCACGGTGCCTGCCAAGGGTTCGGTGACGGTTCGCCTGCGGTTGACGAACCGTGCCGAGCGTTCGCCGTTCAGTGGGTTTGACGGCATCTTTACCGATCGAATTGCAGAAGCCGACGCGTTCTACGCGACCCTGCAAAACGGGATGGCCAGCGCCGATGCGCGCCTCGTCCAGCGGCAGGCGTTTGCGGGGTTGATCTGGAGCAAGCAGTTTTATCACATCGACGTCCCCCAGTGGCTCGACGGTGACCCCACAACTCCCAAGCCGGCCGATGCGAGATGCCAGCACGGCCGCAACAGTGAATGGCAGCACCTCAACAACGCCGACATCCTCTCGATGCCCGACAAGTGGGAATACCCCTGGTACGCAGCGTGGGACCTGGCGTTCCATTGCATCCCGTTTGCCCAGATCGACCCGGATTTCGCCAAGGACCAGCTCGTGCTGCTGACGCGCGAGTGGTACATGCACCCCAATGGTCAACTGCCCGCGTACGAGTGGGCGTTCAGCGATGTGAACCCACCCGTTCACGCGTGGGCGACGTGGGAGGTCTACAAGATCGACCGCGACCGCAACGGTGGGCAGGGTGATCGCGAGTTTCTCGAGCGCGTGTTCCATAAGCTGCTCTTGAACTTCACCTGGTGGGTGAACCGCAAAGACGTGCAGGGTCGCAACATCTTTCAGGGGGGCTTCCTCGGGTTGGACAACATCGGTGTCTTCGACCGCAGCGCCGCGCTGCCAACGGGTGGGCACATCAACCAGGCCGACGGCACCAGTTGGATGGCGATGTACTCGTTGAACCTGATGCGCATCGCGCTGGAACTCTCGTGCGGCAACACGATCTACCAGGACCTGGCGACCAAGTTCTTCGAGCACTTCCTGCACATCGCCGGCGCGATGACCAACATCGGGGGGGACGGTGTCGACCTCTGGAACGAGGCCGACGAGTTCATCTACGACGTCCTCTCTATGCCGGATGGCAGCTCGCGCCCGTTGAAGGTGCGCTCGATGGTGGGCCTTATCCCCCTGTTCGCTGTCGAGGTGCTCGACCCCGATCTCCTTTCCCACGTGCCCGAGTTCAAGGCACGCCTTGAATGGTTCCTGGAGTATCGACCGGACCTGGCCAAGCTCATCTCGCGCTGGCACGAGCATGGCAAGGGTGAGTCGCGCCTGCTGTCGCTATTGCGCGGTCATCGGATGAAGTGCCTCCTTCGTCGGATGCTCGACGAGACCGAGTTTTTCTCTGACTTTGGCGTGCGGGCGCTGTCCCGACAGCACAAGGACGAACCCTACGTCTTCCACGCCAACGGTGTGAACTTCACCGTCACCTACCAGCCCGGCGAGTCGGACACGGAGGTCTTCGGTGGCAACAGCAACTGGCGCGGACCGGTCTGGATGCCCGTCAACTTCCTGCTCATCGACTCGCTGCGCCAATTCCATCGCTACTACGGCGACGAGTTCAAGATCGAGTGCCCGACGCGCTCGGGCCAGTTCATGACGCTCGCCCAGATCGCCGACGAACTGTCGACCCGCTTGTGCAAGCTCTTCCTCCGCAACGAGCAAGGTCGGCGCCCCGTGTTGGACGTTCACCCGCGATTCAACGACGACCCCCTGTTTCACGACCACCTCCTCTTCTACGAGTACTTCCACGGCGACACCGGTCGGGGTGTCGGGGCAAGTCACCAGACGGGCTGGTCGGCCTTGGTCGCGACGTTGCTAACCCCTCGCGCCAAGCAGCCCCGCGAGCACGCGACCCCCAAATCGGCGATGACTCCCAAGCGATAGCCAACCGTCGTCCATGCCACCGACCAACCCCTTCGCATGCATAAATAAAAGTTCTCGCGCGGTCTTTTTCCTAAGTGACTGCTTTCGATGAACTTGTGACTTTTGATCCCCTTTGAAACCGACATGAAACCGACGCAAACCGACATGGAAACGACATGAAACGACCGGTTGTCCGTCCATTTCCCGGCTCTAGGCGATTGTGGTGAAAAAGGGCAGAAAAACTGACAGAATCGCTGCGTTGTTGAGGTGTGAAACGCACGATGGGACCCCCAGTGGCTCATATTGCATGTTAGCACGATGTTCGGTAATTGTCAAGGCTCGGTCTCGGAATCTGCGCCTCGCGCGGCCGAGGTGCCGCGCTCCTTCACAGCGCCAACTCTGCCCGCACCGTCCCGTTGCCCGGTTCGGCCGTCAGGGTGAAGCCCAGGGCTTTGCTGACCTTCTGCATCCCGTGGTTTTCCTGCAAGATCTCTGCGGTCAGGGTCGTCAGCTTTTCGTCGCGGGCGATTTGGATCAGGGACTGGAGCAGTTCGCTGCCCAAGCCTTTGTTTTGCATGGCGTCCTCGACAAGGACGGCGAACTCGGCGCGGGGTCGGTGGGGGACCTTGCTCAGGCGCGCGATCGCGACGATGCGACAGCGTGCGGTCGCGGGGTCGCGCGTCTCGGCGACGAGCGCGAGTTCGCGGTCGTAGTCGTTGAAGCAGACGCGCGTCAGTCGTTCGTGGGCGGTGCGGATGTCGAGCTTCACCTGCCCGAAGTAGCGCAGGCGCACCGTCTCCTCGCTCAGCGAGGCGTGGAAGTCGACCAACAGCGGTTCGTCTTCCGGGCGGATCGGGCGGATCGTGAACGGTTGGCCGTCGGTCGACGTCCAGCCGTGCACGTACTGCACGGGGTATGGGCGGATCGCCAGGCGCGGCAACCGATCTTCTGTCATGCCCGGGTCGTGCAGCACGACCCGCGCGTCGAGCGCCACGAGGTGGTCGGCGCTGACGCTGAGCGGGTTGATGTCGATCTCCTTAATGAACCGCTGTTCCACGACAAGCTGCCCGAACCGCACGAGCAACCGTTCGAGCGCCGGCAAGTCGACGGGCGCTCGGCCGCGCACACCTTTGAGGGCGTGGTAGATCTTCGTCTGTTCCATCATCCGTCGGGCAAGGGTCGCGTTGAGTGGAGGCAGCCCCAGGCTGCGGTCTTTGAAGACTTCGACGAGCTGCCCACCGGTGCCAAAGAGCAACACGGGCCCGAACTGCGGGTCGAGGGAACTGCCCAGGATCAGCTCGTAGGCGTCCGTCGTGCGGATGAACGGTTGAACGGTCACGCCCGCAAACGCGGCTTCACCACCGGCGTTGATCGCGCCGGTGCGGATGTCGTCAAACGCCTTGGTGACGGCGACCGCGTCGGCAAGGTTCAGCTTCACGCCACCGACGTCGGTCTTGTGGGTGATCGTCTCACTGTGCAGTTTCAGGACGACGGGGAACCCGATCTGCGTCGCCGCGATGACAGCGGCGTCGGGCGTGGTCGCGATGATTGTCGTGACGGTGGGAATGCGGTACGCCGTCAGGACCGCTTTGGACTCATACTCCGTCAGCAGGGTGCGACCGGCGTCGCGCGCGGCGCGGATGATCTGCTCGGCGCTCGCGCGCCCCCCAGCCTCGGCGAGCACACCGGCATCATCCGGTTCGATCGCGGGCGTCTCGTACAGGCCACGCAGGTTGTAGGTGTATCGCCACATGTAACTGAACATGCGGGCGGCGGTGTCGGGGTACGAGAACGTAGGGATGCCGCTGTGGTTCAGCAACTCCTCACCCGCGTGCACGTCCGGACCACCCATCCAACTGGCGAGCAGGGGTTTGGGGAAGGGATGCTGTATGTTGGCCAATGGTCGAAGCAGCTCGGCGGTCTGTGTCGGTTGGGTCATGTCCTGCGGCGTCAGGATGACGAGCAGGCCGTCACTGTCCGGGTCCTTGGCGGCGATCTCGATCGCCTTGGCGTAGCGGTCGGCGCCGGCGTCACCGAGGACGTCGATCGGGTTGTTGTGGCTCCAGGGCGCGGGCAGGAACGCATTGAGTTCCGCCATCGCGTCGGGGCCGATCGGGGCAAGTTCGCCACCCCCGGTGATGAGCGCATCGGTCGCGAGCACGCCGGGCCCACCGGCGTTGGTGACGATCGTCAATCGCGGACCGCGCGGGCGCGGTTGCTTGGCGAGCACTTCGGACATGTAGAACAGATCGGCGATGTTGTTCACGCGCAGCACACCACTGCGGCGAAATGCGGCGTCGATCACGTCGTCACCACCGGTCAACGACCCCGTGTGCGACGCGGCGGCCTTGGCGGCCTGTTCGGTGCGGCCGGGCTTGATGACGATGATCGGCTTGGTCAGTGACACCTCCCGCGCCGCCGACAGGAACGCCCGGGCATCCCCGATGCTTTCCATGTAGATGAGGATCGACCGCGTGCGCGGATCGCGACCGAAGTAGTCGATGAGGTCGCCCCACGACACGTCGAGCATTGACCCCGTCGACACGAACCCACTGAACCCCACCTGTTCGCGAAAGCTCCAGTCGAGGATCGCCGTCAGCAGGGCGCCCGACTGGCTCAGGAACGCGACGTTGCCCGGTTTGGCGATGCCCTTGGCGAACGTGGCGTTGAGGCCGACGATGGGGTTCATCACCCCCAGGCAGTTGGGCCCGATCAACCGGATGTTCCCCCGGCGGGCCTGCGCGAGCACTTGTTCTTCCAGCGCAACACCACTCGGGCCCATTTCCTTAAAGCCCGCCGAGATGACGATCGCGCCCTTCACACCGGCGTCGGCACATTGGCCCATGATTGCCGGGACCGTCGCCGCGGGGGTGACGATGACCGCTAGATCGATGGGTTCGGGCACATCGGCGATCGACTTGCTGGCGCGGATGCCCAGCACGTTGGGCCGCTTGGGGTTGACGGGGTAAATCGTCCCACCGAACGGTGTGCCGATCAGATTGCGCAGGACCGTGCGCCCGACACTGTTGACTGTCTCGGTAGCGCCGATGACCGCGACACTCCGCGGAGCGAAAATCGGGTCGAGCGGATGGCGATGCCCCCCCGTGATGGTGGTGGCATCCGTGGAAGCGAGAAGGTTTGCGTTCATCCTGAACTCCTGTGTGCTGAACACAATATTACGGGCAACGCGACCTGCAGGGGATGCTTCCAACGCAGGTCCTTGTCGATTTCATTCGTTTTTTCATCTTTGAAGGGTCGGGTCGTCGGTGCGGTTCAGGACGAACCCGGAGCAGAAGCACGAGCCGCAATAAAGGTGTTCGTCCATCGTTGAAGGGGTGTTAGTCGCGGTGGACGAAAACGATGTGCGCGTGGCACGGGTAAGTCCGGGCGGCGGGTGGGGCAAGACCTTTCAGGAGAACGAGATGCGATTCGGTGTAGCACTGACGGCAATGACGCTCGGACTGGCCGTGATGGCAGGAACCAGTTTTGCCCAGGATGGCCCCGGCCAGGGCCCTCCACCGGAGGGGCAGGGTGGTCCCGAAGGCCAACAGGGTGGCCCGGGTGGGGATCGTGGTGGACCGGGTGGTGGGGATCGTCCCCGATGGGATCCGGCGCAGATGCAACAGCGGGTGATGGAACGCATCAAGGATCAACTGAAAGCCCCGGACGACGAGTGGGCCGTTCTGCAACCGAAAATCGAGAAGGTTATGACCGCTCAGCGTAACCTGCGTGCTAGTGAGTTCGGTGGTTGGGGTCGCGGTCCGGGTGGCCCCGGTGGTGAGCAGCGACGCGGTGGTGGCGAAGGAAGCGGCCCCGGTGGGGGTGAACAACGTCGTGGGGGTGGTGAAGGTGGACCACGGCGCGAAGGTCAACCGCCGCAGACCGAACTCGGCAAGGCCGCAGCCGAACTGCGTACCGCAGTGCGGAGTGAGGACCCGAACGAATCGGACATTGAAGCCAAGCTGACGGCCCTCCGCGCCGCCAAGGTCAAGGCCGCCGACGAGCTGAAAACGGCTCGCGGTGAGTTGAAGGAAGTGCTGACGGTGCAGCAGGAAGCCGCACTGGTGCTGGCTGGCATGCTAGAGTAATAGAGGGTGCACGACGCAGCGACCCCGCGATCGGGTTAGTCCGGTCGCGGGGTCGGTCGTCTGTTGCCGAACCCAACGGGCCCCGTTAGGACGACCACGCTGTACGCAGCGCTGAGCAAGATCAACAACACATCCGAGTACCGCGACGTCGGCATCCTGCTGGAATACCGATCTCATTTCCACCACAGAACGCGCCGGTGCCGGCGCCGATGGAATAGCGAAGTTCTGCCACCGACGGTCTGCCCGACGTCGGGGCTTGATTACGTCTACACCTCCAATGGCATCTTCATGCCCGACCGCAATGTGCGGGTCATCCTGTACGATGCCTCCCCGGCCCACTCGGGCATAGGCTGGGCCGTCAGCATTCTGGAACCGGTCCCCGGCCAACCCCTCCAGACGCGCGTAATGGCGACCTCGGGAGAGCTCTTCCTGCTGCGACCTGCACACAAGTCGCGATAGGCAACTTTCAGATCAGATACGGGCGGGACGCCCGTGCTACGGGGAGGACTCGCGCAGGCGCGAGGGTGGCACGCCGAAGCAGGCTTTGAAATGTTTCGAGAAGTAATAGGGGTCGGAATAGCCAACACGTCGACCGATCTCACCGACCGGCTCGGCGGTGCCGCGTAGCAGCGAGGCAGCGGCGTGGAGGCGGCGGTGGATGAGGTAGGCGAGCGGTGTCGTGCCGTAGTGCCGCCGGAATTCCGTACAAAGGTGCCCGCGCGACAGGTCGGCCAGCCTGGCCAGATCGGTGAGCGTCACACGCTGCTCGTAGTGCGTGTCGATGTACCGTTTGACGCGGACCAATTGTTCGGATGGCACCCGTCGGGGGGGGCGGCGACCTCGGACGGCTTCACGGATGAGGTTCTCGATCAGGTTGCGCAGGATGACGACGTCTACCGCGTCACCGGCGGTCGATTCCTCGTAGATCGCCAGAAAATGCCCGTCGAGCGTGGATGGGTCTGCAAGCGGCAACGGCTTTCCCTCCACCAACCCCGCCGCCGCGATTTGGCAGGTGATGACGCTGCCGTCGCAGTGAATCCATGAATGCTGCCAGGGTCGGCGCGGGTTGCCGTAGTGATGGGCCGCACCACTCGGCCAGAAGACAATCGCCGGCCCCGCCACGCGCTGGCGCTTGCCCGGTGGGCCGAAGTCAAAATCGTCGTAAAACAACATGAACAATCGGTCACCCGTCCCCGCGGGGCGTTCGATGACCGATGGGGGCATAGTCTCGTGAACGCCCACGCCGCGCAGGCTTAGACCGGGCGTTTTAATCATCGGGGCGTCGTGTAAGTAGCGAATGGATAGCATGGTGACCGGAACATCTTACAAAGGAATGGGAATGGACTCCATTCCAATATTGAAGCGACTTGCGCAGAGTATTGCCCATGAAATTCAACGGACTCGGCATGAACCTCGGGAACTTGTCACTGTTGTCGGATGCCAAAACGCGTTCGATCAGCCCCGAAAACTTTACGGGTGAGAAGGGCAAGGCGGGCATGGCCACCGAGGGGACGGGCGCGCAGTGCGCCCGTGACCTTGGTTCGGGGTGGAAGATCTCCCCATCGATTAAGATCGCCGCCGGTGAGGAAAGGTTGCTCGCGGACATTACCGGGCCGGGCGCCATCCAACAGATCTGGATGACATCCAGCTCGATCTGGCGGTTCACGATTCTGCGCATCTACTGGGACGACCAGCCAAACCCCAGCGTGGAGTGTCCGATCGGTGACTTCTTTGCCAGCGGGTGGAGCAACGGGTGGAGCCAGGGTGGCGCGACACGCTTTGCGCAGGTCACGTCGCTTCCGGTCTGCGTGAACCCGGGCAGCGCGTTCAACTGTTACTGGGAAATGCCTTTCCGCAAGCGGTGCCGCATCACACTGACGAACATCAACGACAAGGAGTCGACGCTCTACTACCAGATCAACTACACACTGACGGCGGTCCCCGAAGACGCCGCGTACTTCCACGCGCAGTTCCGCAGGACCAACCCCCTGCCGTATATGCAGGACTACACCATCCTCGACGGCGTGAAGGGCAACGGTCACTTCGTCGGCACCTACATGGCCTGGGGCGTGAACAACAATGGCTGGTGGGGCGAGGGGGAGATCAAATTCTTCATGGACGGGGACAAGGAATACCCCACCATCTGCGGCACGGGTACTGAAGACTACTTCTGCGGCAGCTACAACTTCGAAAACAAGGCAGCCAAGCCACCGCACTACCAAGAGTTCAACACGCCCTACGCCGGCGTGCCACAGGTCATCCGTGGGAACGGCGCCGGTGACATGTACGACGTGCAGCAACGGTTTGGCATGTACCGCTGGCACATCATGGACCCGATTCGGTTCGACAAGGAGTTGAAGGTGACGATCCAGGCGCTCGGGTGGCGTTCGGGGGGGCGCTACCTGCCGCTGCAGGACGACATCGCGAGTGTGGCGTATTGGTACCAGGCGCTCCCGACGGCGCCGTTCCCGAAGTTGCCCGATAAGGATTATCTGGAGATCGTCTAGCGGGCATTTTGTCTGGACCGTCTCCAATGTACTCGTGGAAGAGGTTGGGTGAGGATGATTTCGGCCATGACTTTCCCCTTCCACCGACCGTCCGCTCATTCACCGGACCGCAATTGCTTCAAATCGCAATGCCCCTGGGAGGCATCGGCGCGGGATCGATCTGTCTGAACGGGCATGGCGGGCTGTCGGATTTTTCCCGCGCGATGGCGAGCTACGCGGTGCTGGGAAGTCGTCGTCCGCGCTGGTAAGGCGTGGCGGTCGAGCGTATAGAATTGGGTTATGGACGAAATTCGCGTTGGACTTTTCGGTACGGGTTGGATCAACAGTGTTCACGCCAAGGCGGTGCAGAAGCTGCCCGGGGTGCGCGTGACGGCGTTGTATAATCACAACCCGCAGAAAGCCCATGACTTCAACACGAAGCACACGGGTGGGGGTGCCGAGGTGTTCGACAGTTTCCAGAAGATGCTCGATGCTGAGACGATCGACGTCCTGTACGTCGCTATCCCACCCGGCGCGCACAATGGGGAAGTCGAAGCGGCCGCGGCCAAGGGCATTCACCTGATGCTCGAAAAGCCGATCGCGCTGTCAATGGAACGCGCCAACTCCATCGCGACGGCAATTCGTGACGCAGGTGTATTGTGCCAGATCGGGCACCACATGCGCCACACCGGCCCGGCGATGAAGCTGAAGAAAATGATCGACGACGGCTCGGCCGGTCGACCGGTGCTCATGCAGGGGCACTTCTTCGTCAACGGGCTGTTTTCCAAATGGTGGCGCGATCCCAAGCTGGGAGGTGGGCAGCTCGTTGAACAGTCGATCCATCTCTACGACCTGGCCCGATACCTTTTCGGTGACGCACAGACCGTCTGCGGGTTTGCGGACAATCTCGTGCACCGTCACATGCCCGACTACACCGTTGACGACGTCAGCGCCTCGACGATTCGCTTTGCCAACGGCGCTATCGCAAGCCTCTGCGCCGCCAACGCCGCCGACCCGATCAAAGGGTCGATCGCTGCGACGGTGCTGTGCGAGAAGGTCTGCGTAACGTTCCGCGGGTTTGACGAAGCAACGTTCGTCAACCACGGTGGGCGCGTCGGGCCGGACATGGACCCCGAGGCCATCGTCCGTGAAGAAGTGAAAAGCGACGTCAACTGCTATGACGAGCTGAGCGCCAACTTCCTGGGCGCGATACGCGGGACCGAGCGGTTGCGGTCGGACATTACCGACGGTGTCGAAGGCCTGCGTCTAGTGCTGGCTGCTGCGGCGTCGTCGGTGGCGGGGGGCATGCCGCAGTCTGTCGGTTAATGCAGACAAGGGCGGCACCCGTTACCCATTTTGCCTGCCTCGATTCACACGACGGTATATGTCGGCTTTAATGTGCGTTGTCACGGGCACTGTTGGCCCGGTACGCTCCGAGTCGGACGACCGGTGGTAGATGCTGCGGGTCGTCGTACCGTAAGACCGCCGCGCTCCGCGCCGCAATCTGCGACGAGTCGTTTTCATGGCCGATCCCATTCAACCGCATGTCGACTCTCCGGCTTTGTCCGAAGTCCCCGACGCCCGCATGCGCACGACGTTGCGCGACCGCGATGAGCGCTTGCGGCTGATCCTGCAAAGCGTCCGTGACTACGCGATCTTCATGATCGACCCTGCGGGCGTCGTCATGGACTGGAACGCCGGCGCCGAGTTGGTCTTCGGCTGGCCCGAGGCGGAGATCGTCGGTCGCGCCGCCGAGATCCTCTGGACCCCGCAAGACCGTGCCAAGGGTGTGCCGCAGGCCGAGATGAGCACCGCGCGGCAGGCCGGTCGCGCCGAAGCCGAGGGCTGGCTCCAGCGCAAGGACGGCAGCCGGTTTTACGCCAGTGGCGTCATGGTGCCGACGTACGACGACGATCGCCGATTGCGCGGTTTCACCAAGGTCTCCCGCGACCGCACGCAGGCGCGCCTCGCGACACAGGCGATCAAGCGTGCCGACGAGGCCGCCGAGCGCAGTCGCGACCAGATGGAGATGGTCGTCGCTGGCGCGAACGTCGGGGTGTGGTACTGCCCATTGCCCTTCGATCGGCTGGTTTGGGACGTAAAGGTCAAGGAGCACTTCCATCTCGCGCCCGACGCCGACGTGATGATCGGCACGTTCTACGATCGCATGCACCCTGACGACCGCGAGCGAACGCGTTCCGCGATCGATGGGAGCGTGCGGTTGCGCCAGCTCTACAACATCGACTATCGCACCGTCTCGCTCGACGGTGAGCACGTCAAATGGATCCGCGCGATCGGTCGGGCTTATTACGACTCGGCTGGCGATCCCATCCGGTTCGACGGCATCACGGTCGACGAGACGGCTCGCAAGCTGGCAGAGCTGGAACGGGCGGCCAGTGAGGAGCAGTTGCGGTTGGCGCTGGCGATCTCGCAGTTGGGGACGTTCGTGATCGACCTGCGCACGGACGTCGTAACCGTCAACGACCGCGGTCGCGAGATCTACGGCTGGGCGATCGATGAGTCGTTGACCTTCGCCAGGGTGCAGTCGCACTTTCACGTAGACGATTACGACCGAGTGATGGCGACCGTGGGCGCGGCGATGGACCCGCGCGGCCAAGGCGATTTCGAGGTCGAACAGCGCATCGTGCGGACCGACGGCGAGGTTCGCTGGCTTCGCGTGAGCGGTCGCGCGGGCTTCGAGGGGGTCGGTGGGCAACCGATGGCCGTCCGTTTCATCGGCACGTACCTGGACGTCACCGAGGCCAAGCTTGCCGAGACCGCGCTGCGTCAGAGCGAGGCGAACGCCCGTCAACTGGCCGAGTCCGAAAGCGCCGCCCGCGCCGAGGCCGAGCGCACCAGCCGGATGAAGGACGATTTCCTCGCGACCCTCAGTCACGAGCTGCGCACCCCGCTGAACGCGATCGTCGGGTGGGCTCAGATCCTGCGCAACGGGAGTATCACGGCCGAAGACCTCGAAGAGGGACTTTCGACGATCGACCGCAACGCGCGGGCGCAGACGCAGATCATCGAGGACCTGCTGGACATGAGCCGCATCATCAGTGGCAAGATCCGGCTCGACGTCCAGCGGGTCGACCTCGCGGCGATCGTGCAGTCCGCAGTCGACACGCTCCGACCCGCTGCCGACGCCAAGGGCATTCGGGTGCAGACGGTGTTCGACCCGACCACTATGCCCATCAACGGCGATCCCAACCGCCTGCAGCAGGTGTTCTGGAATCTGCTGAGCAACGCGATCAAGTTCACGCCCAAGGCCGGCCGCGTGCAGGTGGTGTTGCAGCGGGTGAACGCGCACATCGAGATCGGCGTCAGTGACACGGGGGAAGGCATCAAGCCCGAGTTTCTTCCCTTTGTCTTCGACCGTTTTCGCCAAGCCGACGCCACGACCACGCGCCGGCACGGTGGCTTGGGGCTGGGCCTGTCGATCGTCAAACAACTGGTCGACCTGCACGGTGGCACGGTGCACGTGAAGAGCCCGGGCGTCGGGCAGGGGTCGACGTTCAACGTGCAGTTTCCGTTGATGGCGCTCCATCCCGAGCCGGACCCCGAACGTGAGCACCCGCGCGCGCCGGCAACGTTGAAGGAACAGCACGATGCCTGCGTCAGCCTCGACGGTGTCCGCGTTCTGGCCATCGACGATGAGCCCGACGCACGGGTGGTGCTGCAGCGCCTGCTGACCGACTGCGGCGCGGTCGTCGAGACGGCCGGCAGCGTCGCCGAGGCGCGCCAGCGGTTGACGAACGACCGGTTCGACGTGGTCGTCAGCGACATCGGCATGCCGAATGAGGACGGTTACTCGCTCATCCGCTGGCTGCGTTCACTGCCGGTGGACAAGGGTGGCCAGACCCCGGCGGTGGCGTTGACGGCGTACGCGCGGACGGTCGACCGCATGAATGCCTTGCGCGCCGGTTACCAGATGCACGCCGTCAAACCGATCGAACCGGCCGAACTGCTGCTGATCGTCGCCAGCCTCGTGGGACGCCGGTCTGAATGACGGGTTACAGGCATCCAGTCAAATATCTGCGCGGATTTGGAATGGCAGGTTACGGGACGTTGCGGCGAAGATCGCGCGGCGTCGGCACCGGTGTAAATGATGGTAGTGGAATTCGCCCGTTTGACCGGATTTCCGTCGCGGGTACGATCTGCGCTCCTAACGCGGCGCGGTGAACCGTGTCTATTGTCTGCGCGCTGAACGTGGGTCCGTGGTTTGGATTGATCGTCGGAAGAGCTAATCAAAGGAGTCTCCATGAACGTGAACGTCGTCCGTCGCCGTATCGCCGCCGTTGGGTTGGCCGTTTCACTGGCTTGTGCGAGTGTTGCCGGGGCGCAGGTGCTGCAGCAACTGCCCGCCGACACGCTGGTCGTGGTCCGCGTGGCAAACCTCGGCAAAGTCTCGGCCAAAGCCGGTGACCTGGCCAAGAAGCTGGGGCTGGACCAGATGTCCCCCGACGCCGCAGACCCGTTGAAGGCGCTTGAGGCCAAGCTGGGCATCAAGCAGGGCCTGGACGTCAACGGCGAGATGGCCATGGCGTTCATCGACCCCGACAAGACCGGCGCGCGCGACAAGTCGTTCGTGTTTCTGATCCCGGTCAGCGACTACAAGGAATTCCTCGGCAACTTCGCTGATGCGAAGACCGAAGGGGACATCACCGAGACGACGACGCCCGAGGGTGAGCCCGCATTCGTCAAAGAGTGGGGCAAGTACGCTGCCGTCAGCCCGTCGAAGCTGACGCTCGCTGCCAAGCCCACGGGTGTGAAACCCGAGGGTTCGTTTGCGAACAAGGAACTGGCCGAGAAGGAAGTGGTGATCTTCGCGAATTTCACGGCGTTGCGGCCAATGATGCTCAGCGCCATCCAGAAGAACCGGACGTTCTGGCTTGCCGAGTTGGAGAAGGACGTGCTGGCCGCCCCGGCGCGGATGAACGCCGACGAGGTCGACCCCAACGACCCCAACGCGGTCGATGAGGAAACCGCCAAGCGCCAAGCGATGGCCAAGAAGTTCCTGCCCGTCATGAAGGCAGCGGCGAACAAGGGCATCGATATCATGGAGGCGTTCGCGAAGGACGCGACCAGCGCCACCTACAGCCTGAACCTGACCGATGCGGGCATCAACAGCACGCTGGCGGCGGAGTTCAAACCCGACACGTACGGTGGGAAGCTGCTGTCGACGCTCAAGGGCTCCAGCGGGTCGCTGCTGAGCGGCCTGCCCGCAGCCAAATACCTGGTGTACGGTGGCATGGCGTGGGATTCGAAGGCCTTGGCGCCCGCGTGGAACGATCTGGTCTCACCGGTGCTGAAGGAACTGAACGCCATCGACGACGCCGACACCAAGGCGATCGCCGGTGTGATCGTGGCCGCCGAAAAATCGATCGGCGCCGCGACGGGCTACACGTCGGGCCTGTTTGCCCCCAAGGGCCAGTTGATGCAGGAAGCGATCCTCCAGCAGATCAACATTGTGCGCGGTGACGCCGACACCATCGCTTCAGCCCAGAAGGAACTGATGGCGGGTCAGGAACAGATCATGTCGATCTTCCAAGGCCAGGGCATCGGCTCGATGAAGACGACCTGGACACCCGCAGCGAGGCAGGTCGACGGTGTGACGTTCGACGCGTTCAAGTCGGAAATGGCCGCCGACCCGGCGAGCCCCGAAGCAGCGCAGATGCAGCAGATGATGAGCATCATGTACGGCCCAGAGGGCGTCTCGGGCGTCAGTGGCAAGCTGGACGACAAGACGGTCCTGATCGCGTCGGGCGTGTCGGCGGCCAACCTCAGCGCGGCTATCAAGTCGGCCAAGGCCAATGAAGAAGTGCTGAGCAAGACCGAACCGGTCAAGGCAACGGCCTCTCAGTTGCCCAAGACCCGCATCGCTGAGTACTACATCGCTGTCGACGTCATCCTGAACACGGCCATGGGCTACGCCCAGCAGAACGGCCTGCCGTTCAACGTCAACTTCGGTGAGAACCTGCCCCCGGTCGGCATGACGCTCGCGACCGACGGCCCGGCGATCCGTGGTGATTTCCATGTCCCCACACCACTCATCCAGAGCGTGACCAGCGCCTTCATGCAACTGTATGCCAACTTCGCCCCTCGTGGTGGTGGCCCTCAGCCGCAACCACCGGCGGACAATGGTGGTCTGTAAGAGTAAGTTTTGAAAGACGAAGGCTGAAGGATGAAAGGGCTAAGGCCACTTCTCCTTCAGCCTTCTTCGTTGGATAAGAAGGAATGGCGCGTTGCCTCTTTTCCCTTTTCATCCTTCATCCTTCATACTTCATCCTTACTCATCATGCGCATCCTCGGCATCGATCCTGGCCTGCAGTTGACCGGTTACGGTGTGATCGAGTCGCATCCGTTCCGCCCGAAGCTGATCGATGGTGGGGTCATCCGCTTGCAACCGAAGACACCGATCCCAAGCCGTCTGGTCGAATTGGACCGTGAACTGGACCAGATCATCGTGGAGCACCGCCCGGCGATCGTTGCGGTTGAAATGCTCTACGCGCATTACAACCACCCGCGCACCGCGATCCTCATGGCCCACGCGCGCGGGGTGATCCTGCTGGTTGCGGCGCGACACGGGTGCGCTATCGAGCAGATCAGCGCCAATCGCGTTAAACAAGCTGTCAGTGGTCATGGCCATGCCAGCAAGCACCAGATGCAACGGGCGGTGCAGGCGATCTTCAACCTGAAAGACCCACCAGACCCACCCGACGTCGCCGACGCACTGGCCGTGGCGATCTGTTGTGGCATGAGCAGTGTCGTGGACCGCGCCGCGCAGCCCATGGAGGACGACGTCGCGCCTGCGCAAGAGACGTGATCGTTCACGTAGCACGTGCGTTTCGACCGTGGAGCGGCGGTACTCCGTCGTGTCAAGCCGTACTCGGCCCGAGCTAACGAGCGCAAGCGATTTTCTTCCTCCAAGAACGAAAATCGTTCGTCATGGTTTCGCTTACGCGATTGATTCTTCGGACGGCGTACCGTCGGACGTGTCGGTGTTCTGGCACCATGGGCGAACCGCCGAAGCTACGGTGAAGGGGGCGTTGCCGTGCCAATCACCCGTTGCTCGTCTACAATTACCGCTTTATGATTTCTGCGCTCACCGGCACGTTAAAACGAGTTGAAGACGATCGCATTCACGTCGAGTGCGGGCCGCTTCTCTATGAACTGCTCATCCCGGCGGTCGACGTGACCAACCTGCACACCAGTGTTGGTCAGGAGATGACGTTCCACACGATCTTCTACCTCGCGGGGGATCCGAGTCGCGGGGGGCTTGAACCGACGCTCATTGGCTTCCTGCGGCCGGCGGACAAGCAGTTTTTCGAGCTTTTTACGACCGTCAAAGGGATCGGCCCGCGCAAGGCGCTCAAGGCCCTCACGCAACCGACCGGCGACATTGCCGCTGCGATTGAATCGAAGGACACGCGATATCTCAGTGGCCTTGGTGGCATCGGTAAGCGCACGGCCGAGACGATCGTTGCGGAGCTGCTCGGTAAAGCCGGCAAGTTTGTGCTGACCGGCATCCCAGGCGAAGGACGAGCCGCTGCGACGACCGTCAACCGGCGCGCCCAAGCTGAGGAAGATGCGATCGCCGGGCTGATGGCGCTCGGTGAGCGCCGCGCTGATGCCGAACATTTTCTCGATCGGGCCAAACAATCCAACCCGTCTCTTACGTCCACCGATGTCCTGTTACGCGAAATGCTGCGCCTGCGAACGGTGCGCGGATGAACGTGATGCTTAAACTGCTCATCATCGGCTCGGCAGGATTCGCCGGTGCCATCGCGCGGTTCGGCGTCCACTCACTGTTCGGCCGGTTTGGAATCGATTTTCCGCTTGGCACATTGGTTATCAACGTACTCGGTAGCTTTGCATTGGGTTGTCTGATCGGGTCCGATGCGGGTCGGGGCGTGGTGCCCGAATACGTCCGGCTGATGATTGGCGTCGGGTTCCTCGGCGCGTTCACGACGTTCTCGACGTTCTCTGCCGAGGGAGATCAACTGCTGCGCGACGGCCGGGCGTGGACGTCGGTCGGTTATCTCGCCGCCAGTGTCGTGCTGGGTGTCATCGCGGCTCGCGGTGGGTATATGCTTTGTCGGTGAACAGGACAGCCTAGCGTGCGATTGCGATCGGCATGGGTGATGTTACAAGGTGGCTATGGCACGTGAGCGCATCGTTGGTGGTGAAAGCCAGGGCCCGGAAGAGGTCAACTATAACTATGCGCTGCGCCCGCAGAAGTTCGAGCAGTACATCGGTCAGCCGACGCTGATCCGCAAGCTGAAGATTGCCGTCGACGCCGCCAAGGGGCGCGGTGAGCCGGTCGAGCACGTGCTGTTGCACGGCCCACCTGGTTTGGGCAAGACGACACTCGCGCATGTTGTCGCTAACGAGATGGGCGCGAAGGTTCACGTGACCAATGGACCCGCGATGACAAAGGGGGCTGACCTCGTCGGCATTCTGACGAAATTGCAGCCGGGCGACGTGCTGTTCATTGATGAAATTCATCGACTGCCCGCGATTGTAGAAGAATATCTGTACCCTGCGATGGAGGACTACAAGGTCGACGTGACGATCGACGCTGGCATGCACGCGCGGACGATCACGATGCCGATCCCACAGTTCACGCTGATCGGCGCGACCACACGTATCGGCCTGCTGACCGGCCCGATGCGCAGTCGGTTCGGCATCGTCAACCACATCGAGTTTTACACGCCCGAGGCGCTGCACGAGATTTTGAAGGTGAACGCGGTGTCGCTGAAGATGCTGACGCCGGACGACGCGCTGTGGGAACTAGCCGGCCGCAGCCGGGGTACGCCGCGTATCGCCAATCGCCTCTTGCGTCGCGTGCGCGACTTCGCCGCGGTGGAGGCCAAGGGCAAACCGACGCTGCCCGTGACCAAGGCGGCGCTGAAACTGGAAGGCATTGACGCCAAAGGCCTGGACGAACAGGACCGCCAATTCCTCCGCACGCTGATCGAGGTCTATGACGGCGGCCCTGCGGGTATCGAGGCGATCGGCGCCAGCATGGGTGAAGAGGTGGAGACGCTTGTCGACGTCATCGAGCCGTTCTTGCTTCAAACCGGTTTCGTGACGCGCACGCGCCAGGGTCGCCGCGCGACGAAGCAGGCGTATGAACACCTGAATCTGAAGTGGAAACCCCCCGCGGATTTCGAGAACGGAAAGGGTTTGTTCCAAGCGGGCGAGTAGTTCTCTATAGCATTTTCAAATCCTTCGGGGTGTTTTTATGCATAGCTGTCATCCCGATGGGAGCGGTAGCGACCTGAGGGATCTCGATGAGACGAGCGGTTCTGCCCGGTCGAGATCCCTCAGGTCGCTACCGCTCCCTTGGGGATGACACACTGGGTGAGGATGACCCTACTTTAGACGAATGGGCGTCGAGCCCGTCCCAGCCACCACAACATCGCAAGCGGCGCCAACCGACCCAAGAGCATCGCAATCGTCAGGATGTGCAGCGGTGGGCCGACCAGTGAGATCGGGTCGTGCGACAGGCCGACGGTTCCCAGCGCGCTGATCGCCAGGAAGAGCAACCGGTCCCCCGCGCCCTGGCCGGCGGTTGCGACGAGGGCGAGCACGGTCACACCGACCGCCAACGCGTACATAGCGATCCAGACGCACACGATCGCGAAAGGTCTGCCCGCAGGCGCGCCGGTGAACGATCTGCGGACGCCGGTCCATAGCGTCGCGAAGGTTGTAACGAACAGTCCACCCCCGGCGCTGCCCGGGCAAGCGCCGATCAGCATCAACCCCATGACGCACCACGAGACGCCGGTGGGCCAAGTCGACAGTGGCACGATGTCCAGCCCCAGTGACCGCGCGTCGACCGCCGACACCGACGCCATCATCGCAGCGCGAGGTGGGACGTCACCGTATTCGAAGAAAAACAGGCCGAGCATCCCCACCACACCGAGCAGGTACACCGCCGCCGTCAGTTTCGTCGAGATGTCGGTGTGTGCTGACAGTGGATTGCGCCGCAGAAGCCAGTTCCACAGTTCCAGAATTACCGGAATGCCCAACCCACCGAGCACGGTCAGTGGCAGGATGATCACATGCGTCGCCCACGACGTTGCGTCGGGCAACCGGCCCCAACTGACGCCACTGTTCGCAAACGCCCCAATCGCCAACTGGGCCGCGGGGATAACACTGTCGGTGATCGGGAGGAAAAAAGGTGTAACACCGAACAGTAGAAACGCCTCAATGACCAGCGTCGTGCGCATGATCTGCCGATCGGTGTAATGCAGCCCGACCGCCCGGCAGAGCAGGTGCCCACCCATGACCAGCGCGTAAAATGCACCGAAGACCGTCAGCAGCAGGATGACCATCCGGCCCGGCCACAGCAGGCTCTCCATCCCCGCGCCAGAAAACCCCGTCAACGTCGCAGCGTTGACGGCGGTGAATAGCGCCCGGTCGGGCGTCATCTCATTTCCCTCGCTCGAACCGATCGTGGGGAGCAGGAACGCGCCGATGACGATCGAGATCAACCAAAGGGGCGTAAGCCAGCCGATGAGCGTTGAAGGCGGGTCAGAATCGGAATCGGAAGAGAGGAGCATGGTGCCAAGAGGGATAGGTGGTCGGCCTCTCTCCCATGTACTGATGGGAGAGGCGATCTTGAGGGTCATTTTGAATGACGAGCGACTCTTGTCAGTCGAAATCACCCTCATCCTGACCATTCCCGGCGTACCGGGAATGGGGCCGGAGAAAGATCACTTGCTGTATACCTTTTCCGGGTCAAACACCTTTTTCCCGATGATCTTCCACTCGGTCGAGTCCGTCTCGTCGCGCTGGCGGTAGAAGCAGGAATAGTAACCGTCATGGCAGGCGGCGCCCTGTTGTTCGACCTTGATGAGGACGACGTCGAGATCGCAGTCGGTCTGGATCGACTTCACATCCTGCGTGTGGCCACTGCTCTCTCCTTTGAGCCATAGTTTGTTTCGGCTGCGCGAGAAAAAGTGCGTTTTGCCGGTTTCCAAAGTCTTTGCGAGTGAAACGCGGTTCATAAACGCGAACATCAGCACTTCACCGGTCGCATGATCCTGAATGATCGCGGGGATGAGGCCGTTGGCGTCGTACTTCAAGGAGTCGAGCAGGGCAGAGGTCATGGTGCCAGAAGTTTAAGGGTAGGCACCTTTTCTGCCAAACGTTGGAGGGGCGCTTCAAAGAAACAGCGGACGCACAGCCGGTCCGTAGGAAGCGAGCGCCCACGAATCGGCATGAAAGAGCACGTATGAATTCGATCCGCATTTTCTTATTCGTGCTTCCTTCATACCGATTCGTGGGGAGCAAGCCTTTCTCTGGGTCCATTTCACCTCGAGTGTAAATCGGTCTTACCAACTCAATTCTTTGAGAAGCCGGTCCACGATGACGTCCACGGCCCGCTCGGGGATGTCGCGACCCTCCTTGAGGGCGGTCAGGACCTCTTCACGATCGTGGGACGGGTCGACGCCGGGGCCGATGTCGGCCAGGCGGTTGAGGATGACTGAACTGGGTTGACGGTAGGGTTGCGTTTGTGGCTGCATGGGATTCATTTCTCCGAGTCCGGGGGCGCCGCCTGACATCGCGGTGCATGGCGTTCACACAACAAACGTGGGGCCATTCGTGCCGGCCCATCAAGCCCGATAATCTCGCGGGATTCAGTGCTTAAGGTGACGTGTGCGCCATAATTCCTTAAGTGCGACAACGGCCCCACGACACGCCGACGCAATTCCTGCCGACCTGGCGCAGTTCAACGGCGCGTGTAAACCGACCCGGATCGCACCTATAATGCCTTCCCTATGTTTGACGCTTTAACCGACCGCCTGTCCGACGCCTTACGCAGCCTGAGTGGCAAGGGGCGTATCTCCGACGAAAACGTGCGTGACGCCATTCGCGACGTACGCACCGCGCTGCTCGAGGCCGACGTAAACTTCGCGGTCGTCAACGACTTCGTGAAGGCCGTGGCCGAGAAGGCTCAGGGTCAGGAGGTCATCAAGAGCCTGCAGCCGGGCCAGTTGATGGTCAAGATCGTTTATGACGAGCTCGTCAATTTGATGGGCCCGGTCGACACGAAGATCTACACCGTTTCGCCCGGCCCCACGGTCATCATGATGTGCGGCCTGCAGGGCAGTGGTAAGACGACCACTTGCGGCAAGCTTGCGCTGACGTTGAAGAACAAGGGATTGAACCCCATGCTGGCCGCTGCGGACCTGCAACGACCGGCGGCGGTCGAGCAGTTGCGCGTCATCGGGTCGCAGGTTGGTGTGCCTGTGTACACCGACGACAGCAAGATCGCCCCGCACGGTCATGTCGCAAAAGGCGCCGCGGTCGCGGTCTGCAAGGCGGCGATCAAATATGCGAAGGATAATGGCCGTGACATCGTCATCCTCGACACCGCCGGCCGATTGGCGATCGACGAAGAGCTGATGGCCGAACTGCGCGACGTGAACGCGCAGGTCGCGCCACACCAGGTCTTCCTCGTCCTGGACGCCATGACCGGTCAGGACGCGGTTGAATCAGCGAAACGTTTCAACGAACAGCTCGAAATCGATGGTTTGATCCTCACGAAGTTCGACAGTGACACGCGCGGTGGCGCGCTGCTGAGCGCCAAGGTTATCACCGGCAAGCCGGTCAAATATCTCGGCATCGGTGAAAAGCTCGACCGTCTCGAAGAGTTCCGCCCTGAGGGCATGGCCCAGCGAATTCTGGGCATGGGCGACATCGTCGGCCTGGTCAACGAGGCGATGGAGAAGTTCGACCAGGAACAGACGGCCAGGCTCCAGGAAAAGATGGAGAAGGGCCAGTTCACGCTCGACGACTACATGGCCCAGATGACGCAGGTGAAAAAGCTCGGGCCCATGGGCAAAGTGATGGGGATGATCCCCGGCATGGGCGAATTGTCGAAGAACCTTGGACAGAACGAAGGGCTGATCGAGTCGCAGATGGGCCGGATGCACGCCATCTACAACTCGATGACCAAGAAAGAGCGAAGAAACCCCGACCTGCTCGACGGCAACCGCCGCCGCCGCATCGCAACGGGCGCGGGTGTGCAACCACCCGAGGTCAGCCAGTTCGTCAAGCAATTCGAGATGACGCGCGGCGTCATGCGATCGTTCACCGGCATGGGCGTCGGTGGCAAGATGAAAGCCATGAAGCAAATCATGGGTGGTGGGCTGGCAGGGCTCGCGCAAGGCACTGGCATGCTTCGGACAAAGAAGGGCGGGCATATGGAGAAAAAGGATCGGAATAAGAAGAAGAAGCGGTAGAATTGACCTGGGGAACGTGACGAAAGGCACTCACTATGGCAGTCCAACAGCTGACGATTACCGCAGAACAAGACGTCATCCAGCGAGCTGAGATGGTGGCAGCAGCGCGTCAAACGACCATCAGTGAGATGGTACGTGAGTTCCTTGAATCTGTCGGTCGGCACCAACTGTTTGACGAGTCGAAACTTCCACCGCTCACGCGCGCAGCGTTGGGCATGGCCAAAGGTGTGTCGGTCTCGAATCGCCACTACAAAGAAATTCTGGCCGAGGAGATGTCAGAGAAGTACGAAGGGCTCAAATGAAAGTCCTCGTGGACACGAATGTCCTGCTGGACGTTTTGCTGCGGCGGGAACCATTCTTGAAGGAATCGGCGCTCGTCTGGGCCGCGATTGAAGAAGGCCGCGTCGAAAGCTTTGCAGCAGCCATTAGCTTTAACAATATTTTCTACATTGTGCGCAAGGAGCTCGACGCGACGCGTGCGCGAGAAGCTATGGTGATTCTTTCGAGGTTACTGTCCGTTGCCAGGGTGGACGCACAGGTGATTACCGACGCGATCTCTAGCAAAAACGCCGACTTCGAAGATGCCATTCAGGAGATTTCCGGACTTCGTGCGGGCGCAACGCATATCGTCACTCGCGATCGCACTGGGTTCGAAGGTGGACTGTTGACCGTACTATCCCCAACCGAGTTCCTTGCGTTCGTCGGGTTGAATGGCTGAGGCCGACAGGGGATCAGCTCATGCCCATCATCTCCAAAATCTCCGAACAGAAGCGGCGCGAGAATCGGCGGAACATTTACATAGACGGCGAGTTCGCGTTCGGTGTGAACTTGAATGTCGTCGCGAAGTTCAGGTTGCGCGAGGGGATGACGCTGACAACCGACGAAGTTGCCGAGATCGCGCAAGGCAAGGTGCGGCAGGAATGTTTCGATCGGGCGATGCGATCCCTGGAAAGCCGATTGCACAGCCGGTCGGAACTGAAGCGCAAGCTGATGCGGCACGAGTACGGTGACGCGGTTGTCGAGGGCGTGCTGAGCGACCTCCAGCGGCTTGGTTACATCGACGACGCGCGGTTCGCCAAGTCCAAGGCGTTGTCGGCGGCCCAGCACAAGCACCATGGCAAGCGCCGCGCGATGATGGAACTGATGCGCAGCGGTGTGAAGGGGGACGTCGCCAAGGTCGCGCTGGACGAGGTGTACGATGCAACCGACCCCGTCGCCGAGGCCAAAGCGCTGGCCGAGAAGCAGAAGGCGCGATTGCAGCGGCTCGATCCCGCTGTCGCGAGGCGGCGATTGGTGGGCATGTTGCAGCGGCGGGGGTTTGATTACGAAGCGATCAAGCCAGTCGTCAACGCCATGCTCGGTTCGCGTTAACGGGTCCCGATGAACGCTCCACCGGACGACTTCGATCACTGCGCGTATCCATCGCTAAACCCACGGGTCCGGTTGACGGTCATGCCCGAGCATCCGTGCCCCTATTTTTCGCATCGGGTTGCGCAGTATCGGGCTTGTCGCGCCGAAAGCATTCCCGGATCGTTCTATCACGACCTGATGGACGCCAACTTTCGTCGCAGTGGCACTATCTTGTATCAACCCATCTGCCGTGGGTGCCGGTTGTGCGTTCAGATCCGCGTGCCGGTCCAGCGGTTTGCCCCGAGCAAATCGCAACGGCGGTGCTGGCGGCGGAATGCCGACCTCACGCTCACGTTCAATGCGCCGCAGCTGACAGAGGAAAAGTTCGACCTTTACCGCCGCTACCTACGCGACTGGCATCAACCCGACCGCGACGGTGGCGATCGCGAAGAACCGACGATCGAAGACCTCCAGCGGTTCCTATACGAATCGCCGGTCGAGACGATCGAGTTCACCTACCGAGATGCAGGTCACAGGCTGCTTGCGGTCGGCATCTGCGATGTGTGCGCTGAATCATTGAGCAGCGTCTATTTCTTTTTTAATCCTGCGGATTCTTCGCGCGGGTTGGGCACTTTCGGCGCGTTGAGCGAGCTCGGATGGGCACGGGACCGCCGAATCGCGCTTTATTACCTCGGCTACTGGGTAAAGGGCAGCACCACGATGGACTACAAACTGTCATATCAGCCCGCGCAACTACTGTTTCCTGACGGTGTCTGGCGTGAAAGTGACAGCGGTGTGGGTTGAAACTCGCTGTCCTTGCGGTTAAAAATTTCATCAAATCTGTGTGATGTGTTGCGTTCGATGGCTGATCGCAAAACCTGAGAAACCGACCTCTGGCGTCGAACAACGATGCGTGCCATGGCAGACAGCGAAACATTAGCGGTCAAGAAGTTGAAGATCCTTGTTGTTGAAGATCATGCCCCGACCCGTCTGGCCATGACCAGGCTCATCCGGCAGGCCGGTGCCGATGTCCAAAGCGCGCGAGACGGGGAAGAGGCCTTAGGCTTCCTGCTCACGCAACGCTTCGATGTCCTGCTGACCGACTTGCGCATGCCGGTGATGGACGGTTTCGAACTGCTCCACCACGCCATGAAACTCCCCGACAGCCACCGCCCTCAGCGCGTGATCGCCATCAGTGGCGAATACGGCGCGGGGGCGCTACATGGGCAACCGGTGTCGTTTCTTGCTAAGCCGTTCAATCTGGATGTCCTGCTGGAAATGCTCAGCGGCAAGCCGAACTAGACTCGTCTGCTTCATCGGTAGCGTACCTTTACCACCATGTCGTCCCTAAGGTTCGATACCGCTCCCTTCGGGATGACACGCCACGGTTGGGCCGAGAGGCCTTAGGACCGACATTCGATTTCACCTCATCGCGGCATCACTAGCCGTCTCTCCACCTGTTCGGGTCGCAGGTTGGCGTTGGGGATGTATTCGATCAAATCCAGATACCACCCGGTTCCATCGTTCTGCCAACTGAACCGCCAGTCGGTCGGCATGGGGTAGGACATGGCCTCTTGATCGCTCAAGACGCGCGTTGTCACCGTGATGCGGGTCTGATTCTGCTCGGCGTCCATCGACAACACTCGGACTGTCTTAATTCCCACCTGCTCAGCCGATTGCTGGGCACCAGTCGCCAGTTGCTGCTTGCCGCGATAGAAGAAAAACCGGGTCCTGCTGTCCAGCAGTGAGCCAAAAGTCGTCCAGTCGCGCTTCTCGACCGAATCGATCAATAGCCGCGTCTTGTTGAGCGCCTGCTCGCGCGGTGTGTCGACGAAATACGCGACAACCATCACTGCGATCGCCAAGCCAACGCCGCCTAAGCCCACGTTGCGTAACGTCTTGTCCTGCTTGCGGTTGCCTGACCAGAACAGATAGCTCGCGATGAGGATAATGCCCAATGGCAGCCAAATAGGTGGGTCGAATAACAGGTCATACATGAAGATTGAACCTTTCCCGCTGCCACGTCCGATAAAGAGGGACGGAGTTCTACCTTACGCGTGCAGATAACGGCAACCCAGCATCGGTCCGACGCCTCGACGGCCTACATCCTGCCGCCACACGCGCCCTACCTGGCTAACATGGCCGCGCTCTGGGCGGTCGACGCCAAGCTTGCCGCCGCCGTCGAGAACGCACCGTCTGCCAGTGTTCGGGTCGAACTCGCCAAGTCGGGTGATCCGACGATCGCGATCGAGACTGACGGCGCGCATTGGGTCAGCCTTCACAGCAAGTACCAACCCGTCACCGACGCGAACAAGCTCGCCGACGCGATCGACGTCGACGACAAACTCGTATTCTACTGCATGGGGTTCGGGCTGGGCTATCACGTCGAGCGCCTCTTCGACCGGGCCAGTGACGATGCGACTCTTTGCATCTTTGAACCTCGGTTGGACCTGCTTCGCGCCGCGTTTGAACATCGCGACCTGTCGCGCCTCATCGCCAGCCGGCGGTTGATGTTCTTCACGACGGTGGACAAGTCGGATCTGTTCACACGGCTGACCCCGCACACGCCGCATGTCAACATCGGCACCGCCACCATGCATCACGCACCGAGCATCGGAGCGTCGCGGGAGTTCTTCGAGCTGTTCGAGCAATGGCAGACCGAGTTCGCGTCACTCTGCCGGACGAGCATCAACACACTCGTCCTAAATGGCCGGCGTACCGCGCAGAACATCGCCGCCAACCTCGGTTGGTACGCCGCCATGCCCGGGGTAAACAGCCTGAAGGATCGATACAAGGGCAAGCCCGCGGTCATCGTCTCGGCCGGTCCATCGCTGCGTAAGAACAAGCACTTATTGCCAAGCCTTTCCGGTAAGGCCGTGCTGATCGCCGCCCAGACGACGCTCAAACCGATGCTCGAAATGGGCGTGGAGCCTGACTTCGTCACGTCGCTGGATTATTCCGACATCTGCACGCGGTTCTTCGAGAACCTGCCGCGCACGTTGCGAACAGAGCTGGTCGCCGAGTCGAAAGCGACCAACAAGATCTTCGCGATGCACCCCGGCCCGGTGTCGTTGCTCGGGAACGACTTTGCCGACAACCTGCTGAGCGAGATGAAGCTCGACAAGGCCCGCCTGCCTGCCGGCGCGACGGTGGCGCATCTGGCGTTCTATCTCGCCGAGCATTTGGGCTGCGACCCGATCGTTTTCGTCGGTCAGGACCTCGGTTTCTCCGATGGCCTGTCGTACGTCCCCGGCACCGGTCACGACGACGTCGCCAGACCAGAATATGGCCGGTTTTACACGCCTGAGATGAAGCAGTGGGAACAGATCGTGCGAGATCGCCCGATCCTTCGCCGCATCCCCGATGTGCACGGCCGACCGATGTATACCGAGGAGCGACTGTACGCGTACCTGCAGCAGTTTGAGCGCGACTTCGGCGCCAGCCGATCGCGCGTGATCGATGCCAGTGAAGGGGGTGCTCTGAAGCGCGGCACGACCGTGATGCCACTGTCGGACGTGATCGCGCAGTTCTGCACCGAACCATTGAACATGCGTCGGTCTGCGTCCAACGCACCGCAATGGAACCGCCTGCCCGAGGTCATTGCCAGCCTGAAGAAGCGCCGCGACGAGGCGAAGCAGATTCAGGACGTGTCGCGCGACACGTTGCCCCTGTTGAAGGAAGTTCGCGAGCATCTCGACGATCAACCACGCGTCAATCGGTTGATCGGCCAGATCGACGCGCTGCGAGCGCAGATGAATAAGTTCGGCCACACGTACGACCTGATCATGCAGGTGACGCAGTTGACCGAACTGAAACGCTTCCAGGCCGACCTGCGCATCAGCGCCGGCAAATTGTCGGGAATCGAACTGCAGCGGAAGCAGGTCGCGCGCGACATCGACAACTGCGCCGCTGTCCGTGACGCTGCGGGGGAATTTGACGCAATGCTGGCGGCGTTGGTCGCTGATCTGCAGGCCCAGGCCGAGAACATGAAGCACGGGGTGGCGGCATGAGCACCGCGATCGCGACGCAAACCGCAGCCATTATCTCGATGCTCCACGAACGGGCAGACGCGAACAGCGCCACGCGTCACTTCCGCACGGTCCCGGTGCTTCGCTGGACGATCGACCGTTTGTGCCGGTCCGAATCGATCGACAACGTCGGCGTGCTCTGCTGGGAAGACCAGCTCGATGCGGTCCTGCCGATTGCCGAGCGCGACGGTGTCGATATTCTCGCCAAGGGCCCGCGGCGACCGATCGCCGAGCTCGATCGCATCACCGCGGCCCGCAAATGGGCTGACGGTTGGCGAGGCGGTCTGCACAGCACGTGCGCCATCGACGCCGGCTTCTATGCCCCATGGATCAAAGAACTGGTCGAAAAACTCGACGCCGACACGCTTGTCCTCGTCCCACCCGCCGCTGCGATGGTCGATCCGGGGATGATTGATGTCCTGATCGCGTTCATCAATGAAACCCAAACGCTCGACCACGCTTTCGCGCCCGCAGCGACGGGGCTCGCGCCGATGGTCGTGAAGCGGTCACTGCTCGATGCACTCGTTGGTTCGCGATCGCATCCGGGGCGTTCACTGCACTACATGCCCGAGCGGCCGATGCTCGATCCGGTCGGTCGCGGTACGAGCATTCCCGTCCCCGCGAACGTGCAGCAGTCGACTGAAAACTTCCTGCTCGACAGCGCCGCGAAGATACGACGATTCACGTCGGCGGCGGTGGCGCTGAATGGGTCGCTCATCGGCACGGGGTCCGAAGAACTCGTCCGTCGCCTTAGTGCCGAGCCATTGACCGACGCGCTGCCGCGCGAGGTTGTGTTGGAACTGAACACGTCGCGCACGACGTCGCCGATCTACTGGCCCGGAAAGACGCTGAAGATAGAACGACCGGACCTTACCCTCCGCACGGCGTGTCGCCTGTTCGACGAACTGCGCAGTGTCGACGACCTGCGGTTGACGATCGGTGGCGTGGGTGACCCACTACGGCACCCACACCTGTTCGACATCCTCGCCGCAGCGAAGTCTGCAGGCGTGCATGCGATTCATGTGGAGACCGACCTGGCCGAAGTCGACGAATCGCTCGCGGAAAAACTGGCGACCGCAGACGTCGACGTGGTCAGCCTGTTCATCCCGGCGGTATCGCCACAGATGTACGCAACCGTCATGGGCATCGACGCGATGGCGCGCGTGCTGGCAAACCTGAAGGCGTTTGTAACCGAACGGGCCCAGCGCGCCAGTGGTGTGCCACTGGTCGTGCCGACGTTCGTCAAAATGGTCACCAATCTCGCCGAGATGGACGGCTGGTACGACCAGTGGCTCAACGCGCTGGGCACCGCCGTCATCGTCGGCCCAAGTGATTGCGGTGGGCAGATTCCGACGCTTGCAGTTGCCGATATGACCCCGATGAAGCGACGCGCCTGTGTGCGACTGGGCTCGCGCATGACGGTTCTTTCGGATGGCCGCATCGCATCGTGCGAACAGGACGTGACGGGCAAACAAACGCTCGGCGAAATTGGCAAACAATCGGTTGAGGAAATCTGGACGAAGCGGTTCGGCGCGCTGCGTGACGATCACGTCAAAGGCGCTTTCACCAAACACGCCGTGTGCAGCGTGTGCAAGGAGTGGCATAGATCATGATTGGACGGAATTACAACGTACTGGGTGTCATCCTTGCACGGGCCGGCAGTGTCGGGCTGCCCAATAAGCACCTGCTTCCACTGCTGGGCAGGTCGGTCATCTCGTACACGTTCTCGCATGCGAGCGCGTCGAAGCGGTTGACGAAGACTGTCATGTCCAGCGATTGCCCCCAACTGCGCGCCATGGCCGACAGCGCTGGGTTTCAGGCGATCGCGCGGCCACCGCACTTGTGCACCGCCGACGCCAGCGTGCAGGACGCTATGCTGCACGCG
>Ga0163144_10004470_pt1 | contig 31471 bp, 22 predicted proteins | sample OliLak19BULKMAT1_FD_123175 | JGI IMG/M metagenome (GOLD analysis project Ga0163144, IMG submission 123175) | Freshwater microbial mat bacterial communities from Lake Vanda, McMurdo Dry Valleys, Antarctica - Oligotrophic Lake LV.19.BULKMAT1 | ecosystem: Environmental > Aquatic > Freshwater >... | reverse complement strand
TTGATGGTCACCAAACGTTGTGAGAAAGGGTGAAGTTTTTTTCTTAAATTGGAAAAATGGGTATCAAAAACCTGTTCTTGGACGTGAGTGGTTGGCCAGATAAGATTAGTCACATACTCACGAGAAAAAACAGTATTGGGATTAGTTACAAAAAAGTAGAGAATTTTAAATTCTGTAGGCGTAAGCGAGTGAGTGACATTACCCACTTTAGAGGTTTGAGTTTCACAATCTAGTTCGAAGTCATCTAGCGGAAGTTTTACCATTTCTTTTTTAGGCACATCAAAAGATCTAGTATTTATTTTATTTTTTACCCGTGCAATCAGCTCTTTTGCCGACACAGGTTTTACAATAAAATCTACCGCTCCCAGTTCTAGTCCTTCAATTAGCGATTCTTCGGATGGGTCACCACTTAAAAAAATGACAGGTAACTGAGGTTGATATTTTTTAAAACTACTATACACATCAAAGCCACTTAAGCCTGGCATGTGTAAATCAAGAATAACTAAATCAGATTTTTCGTGGCGAATAAATTCTAAAAATTTTTTTGGGCAGTCAAATAGATCGAGCGTAAATAGATCGGATAAGATCTCTTTATAGAGAAGTAGATTTTCACGTTTATCATCTACAATAGCCACGCGCATGCGTACCTCAATCTAAATGAACAAGAATAACCTACGTATTATCCCATCACTTGCAGGATAAAATACAATTTATTTAGTTAAATGTACATAGGTAACGAACATTACATAGAAGAGGGTGGGTCAGAAAGAAGGCACTATTCCTTGCCTAAGAGCCCGATTTTTAGATCTTCACTCGGAGGATTTTTGCCTAACCAAATACGCAGTAGGCCCTTGCCCAATAAATCATTATCAACTGAACCTTTATCAACGTTATTGATCGAGATAATGACTTTTGCCGGCGTAAAAGTAAGCGCCAAAAGATCATTTTCTTTGATGTCACTCAAGAGTGAAATGAATTTATTAAAAGGGGCCTCGATAGTTTTTAAATCGACACCATTTTTCTCTAGACCTTCTTTATAACTGCTGGTGATTTTCTCTAAACCAACATCTCTCGAAAATTTCATAGCAATTTGTCTGACTTCGTTCGAGTTGATGACTTGTTCGCCATCCAGACTTTGACCAGTTAAATAAAGGCCAGCGTGATAAACTTTAATGCCTAGAAAAGCTTTGCGCCAACCAGTGCCATTTAAAATAAGTTTTTTTCCTTGAACGGTTTGAGTTGCCGGAAAAGTAAAATCTTCCGCTTGTGCGCAAAATAGACTTAAACAAAAAAATAAACTTAATAGCTTCATCATAACTCCTAACGACGAACGTTACGTTGATTTTGCGGCAATATTTTTTTGCGAATACGAATATTTTTTGGAGTGATTTCAACCCACTCATCATTGTCGATAAAATCTAGTGCCCACTCTAGAGTACGATCAAACATTGGTGGCACCACCATGTTTTCATCTTTACCAGCGGTACGGACAGCGGAAACGTGTTTTTCGCGAACAACGTTAACGTTAATATCGTTAGAACGAGTGCTCTCTCCCACTACTTGGCCTTCATAAACTTGCTCTCCAACTTTCACGAATTGGCGCCCTGATGATAAAAGATTAAATAAAGCATACATGGTTGTTTTGCCAGCACGATCAGAAATAACAGCACCGCAAACGCGTGCCAACATGTCTCCAGCGTAAAGCTTGTAACCTAAAAATTGTGAGGACATTAATCCGCTACCTTTAGTATCAGTTAAGAAGGTTGAGCGATAACCAATAAGACCGCGAGACGGAATTTCAAATTCAAGACGGGTGCGAGTTTCACCTATTGGTAATAAGTTCTTCATGAAGCCTTTTCTGACCGAGAGTTTTTCGGTGATAGCACCAGTGCATTCAGAAGGGATATCAAGCACAACTAATTCGTATGGTTCAGTTTTTTGGCCATTTTCATCGGTTTGAAAAAGAACTTGTGGACGTGAGGCCATAAGTTCGTAATCTTTACGACGGATTTCTTCTAGTACAATTGATAATTGCAATTCGCCGCGACCTTTTAATTCAAAAACTTTTGGATCGTCAGTCGGAGCATATTTAAGGGCCACATTAGTGCGACAAACGTTAATTAAAAATTCTTCTAATTTTCTAGAAGTTAAATATTCACCTTCTTGTCCAGAAAGTGGCGAAGTACTCACGCTGACAAAAATTGAAACTGTAGGAGGTTCAACTTCAATGCGTGGCAATGGTTCAATTTTTGTAGGCGAACAAATAGTGTCCCCAATATACCCTTGATCAAAACCAGCGATAATAACAATTTCTCCGGCTTTTGCTTCTTCTGTGTCTACGGTTTTAAGGGCATCAAAAACTTGTACTGATGTTACCTTAAATTGTTTGGTTAGCTGAGCTTCATCGCGCCAGCCTACCCATGTAAAGTTTTGATTTTTTTTAATTGATCCACGTTGAATACGACCAATCATTAATGCACCTAAATAAGGCGAATAAGAAAGATTGGTAACCAGCACTCGTAAATCTTCACCTGGCTCGGTTTTTGGTGCGGGATAAAAATCACTAGTCATGAAATCTAAAAGGCAATGCAAGTTATCAGTTTTAATTTTAGGATCAACTGTTGCCCAGCCATCGCGGGCGCAAGCGTAGAAAAATGGAATATCTAAATCAAAATCAGAAATTTCTAACATGGTTGCCATTTCAATAAAAAGATCTTCAACGTCTTTAATCACTTCGATAATTCTTTCATCGGGACGGTCGATTTTATTAATAACCACACCAATTTTAAGTCCGCGCGCCATCGCTTTTTGTAACACAAAGCGAGTTTGTGGAAGTGGGCCTTCGGAAGCATCAACTAAAAGTAAAACCCCATCAACCATCATGATCGATCGTTCTACTTCGCCGCCAAAATCGGCATGTCCTGGAGTATCAAGAAGATTAATTTTGGTATCTTTCCACACGAAGGCACAGTTTTTTGCTGTAATTGTGATACCGCGTTCCTTTTCAATATCACCAGAATCCATTACTCGGTCTGCAATTTGTTCTCTGGCGTCAAAAGTATCTGATTGTTTTAAAAGAGCATCAACGAGAGTGGTTTTTCCGTGATCGACGTGAGCAACAATGGCAACGTTCTTAAGCTTACTGTAGGCCTTCATGCAGATTCCTTATTTAGTGATTTAAAAATGAGAAGATAACTGATTTTTGTGATTTAAGCTAGCGAATTTAAGAGGAAAAAAGCCAGGACTCTTAATCAACCCTGGCCAAAAAAATTATTGTTGAAGTGATTGTAGGGCCTTACGAAGATTAACTCTTCCTCCGCTGACCAATTTGTTTTCAAATTCAGGGACTTTGGTAACTGTGCTCATAATAATTTTTTTTAACTCTGTAGGACTTAAATTACTTGATCTCGATAAAATTTCAGCCGCCACACCCACGGTATTTGGCGTGGCCATAGAAGTTCCTGAGTTTGACTCATATTCATTGCCCGGTGTGGTTGAATAAATTTGTGATCCCGGTGCTGCTACATCAACACTCACTTTTCCATAATTTGAAAAATATGATAGTCCGCCGCCAGTTGATGATGAGGCCACTACTAATAAATTTTCGTTAGTATAAGAAGCTGGGTAAGTCGGTTGGTTATCGATATTAGAAGTTTCATTTCCAGATGCAACAATAACTAAAACTCCGTACTCATTGCCGATATATTCAATCGCTGCAGAAACTGCCATGCCGCCTTCGTTATGTGCTTTTCCAAATGAGCAATTGATAATTTTTGCACCATTTTTAGCAGCGTAAATATAAGATTCAATTACATCTACATCAAGCTCATCGCCATCATTAGGAACGGTACGAATGCCCATGATTTTAACTTTTGAAGCAACACCGGCAATACCGATTTCATTATTTTGAATGGCACCAATAGTTCCTGAAACGTGTGTGCCGTGACCTTCTTGATCCATATTATTTGCAGTCGCGCGCCCTTGACTGTCGCGATCAAGTGTATTTATGCCGTGGACATCATCGACGTATCCGTTGTGTTCATCATCAATACCGTTGCCTGGAATTTCTCCCGCATTAATCCAGATATTTGTTTTTAAATCTTCGTGATTGATGTCAACGCCAGTATCGATCACCGCTACAATAATTTCTTTTTTATTTTTTGCCTGAAAGCGAGTGTAGGCATCTGTCACGGCCATTCCACCCTCGCGCTCATTATTGAAGGCCCAAAGTCTGCCCATCATGGGGTCATTAAAGTAAGCATTTTTTCCTAAGATGATGTCTTCGTATTGGGGCAATGATTTTGGTAATGTCACTTTACCTGCGTAATAATCTTTTTCTACATAAGCTACTTCATTTTGTATTTTTAACTGTGCTGCAGTTTGCTCAATGTTTTTTGTGTAAACGGCATAGTGATTTGGAAAAAGTTCTTGCCATCTTTCTACACTTGCAATTTTTGGTATTTCACTGTGAGGTTTTAATTTCACGATGAGACGAGTGTTAGAGAATTGTGGGATTGCAGCAAAGGTAACAGAGCTGATTAGCCCTAGAAGCAATAATAATTTCATAAAACATCCTTGTTATGATGATAAAATTCTAATCGATGTGGATTTAAACTGTCTACTTTTGTTTCAGACGTAATTTTTTATAAAGAAAAATGGCCAAAGTTAGTCCCATTACCAGACTTGTTATAGAAAAAAAGAGCGAGGTGGTTTGTAGTTGGCTTTTGTAAACGACAATCAAAACGATAGTGACTAGTAAAATGGTCGCCACTTCATTTAAAAAGCGCAAGAACATGGGCGCATAAGTTTGTTTTTGATTTTTGAGCTGATGGTAAATGTGGCCGCAGTACAAGTGGTAAGCAAAAAGTAGGGCGACGAAAAAAAGCTTAGAGATAAGCCAAGGGTTGGTGGTCAAATCAAACCAACGAAACATCAACGTTGGTCCTAGGATCAAAGTTAAAACGCAGGAAGGCCAGGTGATTCCGTACCACAGTCTTTTTTGCATGATTAAAAATTGCTTTATCAAAATTTTTTTTTCGTTATCCGGAAGTTCTAGAGCTTCATTGTGATAAATAAATAATCTCACGATATAAAAAAGTCCAGCAAACCACGTGACTACAAAAATGATGTGCAGTGATTTGAATAATTCGTAACTCATTTTAAGGCCGCTTTTTTTACTTTAAATCCGGCAAATACCGTTTGTTGCATAGGATTATAGTTGTTATCACTAACGATGCCAAGGACCACTTCTTTGTCATTACCGCTCGGTATGATGGTAATGCCTTCAAAATTATCTAGTGTTAATCCCGCATTGATGGCGATTTCTTCTAGATCAACAAGTAGAGTTTTTTTTACCGGAATTAGCTTTGATAAATCAGTTTTTTCTAGCCTCGGAATATTAATAATGTTACTACTTTTTTGGTCCCAGCTTACTTTAAAAATTTTTCCGGATACATGCATGGTAAAAGGATTAAAGGTTCGCTCTAAAGTAAGAATGATTTGGGGAGAATATACACTCATATCAACCAGACCTGTTTTCTCATCATCGATAAGATATAAAAACTCTTTGGTGGTGATTGGTTTGTTCCAAATTTTATTGTTCAATTTTGTTGTCATGAATCCAAGGCGAATGGGGTAGGACTTTTTTTGTTCGTCTTGCTTTAGCGGAAATTCTGAGGAGAGAATAAAATAATCTTGATTATTATCTTTAAAATAAGTGAAAGCTTCGGGGCCCTTGTTGTCTAGGATACCACGATTGTTTTTTATATTACCAAGATATAGATCCGGCAGGATGAATTGCTGCAATTCTATTCCGGTCATATCAAAATAATAAATCGCTGGCGGATGTTTTTTGAAACCATGAAGATCACCTTCCATGGAGGTCAAGAAAGTTCCATCTGGGAGTGTGGTTATGCTTTCTTGATCCGACTCTTGGTCTGGCAGAGATTTATTTGTTGTTTTTTTAAGCGCGATTTTTCTTTTTATTGTTACTTGAAACTCTTTAGAAAAATTTACCTCAAAAATGAAACAGTGATTGTCGCCGCCAATGTTTTTATCAGTAACTGTCCAAAGCTCATTATTGTGGAAGGATAGACCGGAGAGTCCGCCAATTTCTTTTTCTTCAAATTTGCTACCGGTTTTTATAATGGTTTGGCCTAAATAGCTAACCTGTGGATTTGATTTTAAGGTCCAGGGTAATACGGCACCATTAACGGAAAGACTAAGGAGTAGGCCAATGACTATGGTTTTCATCTGTTCAGAATTGCAGAAAATAAGTGTTATTTCAAACACTTATTGGTAAATGGATTTTATTTATGTGTAAAATGTGGCAAGGCGTCATATTGTTTGGAACCTTATCTTGCGCTGTGCTACTGATCAGCAACGAATTTTTACTGAAGGATTTTTTATGTATAAAAATTTGCACGAGAAAACTCTTGGATATAACCCTTACTTGGGTTTTATTGGTCAATCACAGATTGATGTCGCCAACTATATTTTTTCGGGGCGAGCAAAAGGTAGGGGGCATCGTCATTCAGAAAATTTGGCGAAATTTATTCTCTCGCGCAGTGTAGAGGAACAATACGAAATCAGTAAAAAATTAACTAAGTTCTTAAAAAAGCGCGATTTAACTTTTTCTAAATCAGATGAAAATGGTGAATACAAAATTTTTACTGTGCCTTGTACGACCAGTGTGGTGCCACTACCAAAATCTGTTTTTAATCAACTAGAACAAGCGGCGCAAGTTTTTGTCACCTCATTAAGATTAGTGCTGCAAGATATCTATGGATCGAACTCAGTTGAAGAGAGTGTGTTCGTGAAATCACTTCCGGCCGGACTAAGAGAAACTTTTATTCACGCTGTAAAAACGTCTCCCAATTATTTTACACAATTACATAATCCTTCCATGAAAGAATATCCATTTTTTGATAATGTGGGATTTGATTTAGTTCTAATTGAAGACTATTTAGGCCAGGAAAAAAACATTACTGATCTATTAGAGAAGAAAGATTTTGATAATCTACCGCATTTACCTTTTAAGATTTTAGAATTAAATGCTGGTTCTCCTTCTGGTGCTTCAAATAATATGAATATTTTAGAGGGTCTGGATCAACTAGATTCTAAAATTCTGCAATCAGTGGGCCCAAAAGTTATGCCTAATGATCACTTTGATCGTTTGGCCAGCACTTTTAAAAGTTTGGGTGAATATTGGACCAATATTAAAGACGGCGTACAAGTTTTACTACCTCCCGGCGGATCAAACGGTGCGTCTCCTGAAATTCATCAACTAGCAGCTTATAGTGGATTAATTTATGTTGATCCGGTTCAATTGTACTGCGATGAAGTAGGACATATTAGAATGCGTACGGTGACTGGCAGTAACCCGAAAGTTTCCGCCATTTATTCAAGAATTAATTCTGACTCGGCCTTATTTGATAAACAAAAAGGCGTCTACATGAAAGATGCTGAGTCTGGCGAAATGATGTTCATGCGCGATCCTCTGGTTAAAGATGAGAATGGTGAAGGTGTTATTCTTCGCGATGGAGCGGGAAATCCTATTCCGATGGAATCTTGTTACGCTATTCCTGGAGCAGTTGAAGCGATTGTAAATCGTAAACTTTATATGGGCGGTTTAAATCGTGTGCTAGATAATAAAATTATTTTAGCGACGTTAACGAAATTTGCTCCAGAATTTTTCCGTGAGAAAATTCAAAAATTAGGTGTGAACGTTAATGCTCTACGCTTAGATACGCCTGAGTCTTTGCCTTCAGAGGCAAGTTCTATTGCCATTATCGAAAAAAATCCTGAAGAATGGGTTATTAAACGTCCAAACTTATCAGGAGGAACGGGAGTTTATATTCTGAAAACTCTAACTCGTTCTAAGCAATTAGAAATTTTGGCGATGATTAAAGCAAAGCCCACTGAATTTGCTTATCAGAAAGTAGTTAAAATTGCTCGCATTCCTTTTGCTAAAGAATCAAAAGGTAAATGTCATTTGGCCAACGTGGCGGCCGATATTAGAATGTGGGTTTTTTATGGGGCCGGCGAAGGTGCTCTACCAAAAATTTCTCACAACGCACTAGTGCGTACAGCGCCGACGGAAAAAGGAAAAATGAGCTCAATTGTTAATACTTCAAAAGGTGGCGGTTATGCTCCGTTTGTGGTGATTGATGATGTGAACGATCCACGCTCCGTAACGATTAATGAAATGTTAAAACCTATTGCGCTTAAAGGTTTAAGTTGTGACTTGCCGACTTTCGTCGCCGCACAAATTATTCAAGTCGCTCGTATGTCTAGTGTGCTGCGTGCGAAATTAACACAAAAAGATTGCGACGCGATTTCCACTTATTTATTAATTGATAACTTGAAAGAACAGTGCCGCGAAATTATTTCGTTTATTAACCCTCGTTCAATGGAAAAGATTTACGATCTCCTGGAAATGACTTTGAAAAATGTATCAAAAAGATCGCTTAAAGATTATTTTCTGCAAGCAGATGAATTAAAAACTTTAATTGTCGCAACTTTAAATGAGCTTCAGTCAAAAAATTTACCATTGGTTTCAGTCCTGGTCGAGGAATTAAAAATTTTTAATGTGGAGTCACCGGAACATGAATATTTAGAAAAAGATCGTAAAGATGATTTAACAACAATTTATAAGATTGCCTCTGTGACCAAGACCTTAAAAAATGAAGGAACACAAAAACTAGTTGCAAGATTAAGTTTATTGCTTAAAAAATTAGTAAAACTTAAAGTCGAAAATACTGTTTTGTCTTCAAGAACAAAAAATATTATGCTTAATATCTTACAAAGTTTTGAAGATATGGCATCAGCTCACCTTCGCTCTTCCAGTAAAACGGCCGATTTCGCCAGCATATTTGGTGGGGCTGCTGATTTAGAAAATTTACGTTTTGAAACATTATACTTAGGTCGAAGTGATTCGCATCATTATCCAGTGGTAGCGACTAGAAAAGAATTTATTACTAATAAGCGTTTGGCCGATTCAAGTTCTATTGATGCAGATCTAAAAGAAGCTAGAGTTGCTTGGCTTAAGATTGAGTCAATGGCCAAAAAGATGTCGAAAGTTAAGGCAGAAAAATATCTCGCTGATAAACGCAAAGTGCAATTTGAAAAGTTTCCTTGCTTGAAAAGATATCAAGAACTTATTTTTTCAACCACTAGTGATGTTGATTCATTGATCGAAATTTTACCAATATTGCCATACGCTAAATATAATATTGAAAAATTCGCGAAGTTAAACGACGTTTCAGTTCGAGAATTATTCACTGATACTTTAAAACCAAATCGTTTAGGTTTATTGCCAAATGATGAAATCAATCGCCTAGGTTTAGGTGGGCAGCATCATGGAGGCGAATGTTTTGCTAAAAAACGTAAGTCACACGGTTTATTTTCTGATAGCGATATTTTTATTTGGATTAGAAAGGAACAAGATCCATTCACTCTGATCTATACTGCCGGGCATGAGTTAATCCATTATCAGCAAATTAAAGAAGCGATGAAATTAGAAAGCAGCTCTATCGCTGAAGGTAGTGTAAGTTTTGCCAAGTTTTTAAATTACTACGGGAACTTTTTATGTGGTGATTCTCGCAGTTACGAAACTTTCCAATATCATAATTCTTCTGAAAGACGCCCATTATTTGGACTGGATGAAATGGTCGAAAGTTTTCCGCAAGCGGCTTCAGTTAAAAAGTCGGTAGAAGAAATTCAAAGTGGTAATTGGGATAATTATCTTAAGTCTCATGGTTCACTTTTGGGTTTAGTGGTTCCAGCGTCAGTGCAAGTAAGAGTGAAGGCCCTAAGAGAAATTATTCCGGCATTAGAAAATGCTAAGAATATTCGTTTTGCTAAAGAGTGCGGTTTAGTGGTTCCTTACGATGAAATCCGTTCGGCATTACCTACCGCCACTGATGCACAAATTAAGATTTATAGACCGGTAGTTGAGCGGGCCTTGTCAGCGACCGAGATTGATTATGAAGCGATGAGAGTGATTGGGTCACATCAATATTTTGGTGTGAGATTGTCTAAAGTGGATGTGGAGAAAAATACTTTAGTTTTAAGACCGAAGTTAAGACCAATTGCCATGGGAAATAGTTATAACCAAACACAACAACAATAGAAATATAGGTAAAAAAATGAACACGACAGAATTTGAAATTGTAAAAGAAAACGACCTGAATTTTAATGAGACAAATGAAGAGACACCTTTTTTTCTTTTTACTATTAGAAAAAAATTAAAAGATGTTTTAGATGATTTTATTTTACTGCAAGGTAAAAATAAAATGTCTAAAGATGTTGAAGTTCAGAGCATCACATTTGAAGATGGCATGAGCGGTTTTACCTATAAAAGAGAAGGAATGATTTTCGGCTCACAATTATTTGCCACACTCAAAGATGGTGGATTTATTGTAAAAAGATATTACGCTTACTTGACCCCAAGTGCAGTGAGTTACGATATTTACAATGAAGCTGGTGATTGGGTTGAGCAAACTGAAACGCTCACTAAAACACTACAAGATATTTCTCACCTAGATATGGAAATAGGAAAACCTGTGGTAAATCATATTTATAATTTTATATCCCACGAATATGAACTGGCGAGCTCGGGACATGCACATACCAAAGGTATGACTTTTATTAAGTCTTATTTGAATGATCTAGCTAAAAGTCAAAAAGTTGAATTAGACTTTATGAAGAAGGCCAAAGATCCATCAATTACAAGTTGCTTAGAGAGAAGTTTAGATCTTGAATATAGTAATGATTTAACTTGGGAAGAGTCGGCGGTAGTTGAAAAGAAAATCACTGAAGATTTAAAGAAAATTATTGCGACCAAAAAAAGAACGCATAATTTATCTTCTGCTCAATATGCTATTCCAGCACTGTTTGATCGCAGTATAAATAAAATTGCTAAATATAAGGCCAATCCAGGATTTCATTTTAAAGGATTGCTTTATAAATATACCATTGGCGTGCTTAAAGGTTTTGGAAAAACCGTTACCAGTAACTTGGGATTTTCCATCGCGTTTGCCATTTATAGTCCGTTCACATTTTATTTCATTACTCAGCCCATCAATCCTCAAGCGATGTGGGCAGTGGGTAAAGTGAGAGGTATATCGTTAGCTATTTCCGAAACAGTTGATAAGATTATGCCAAATAGAAAAGCAGAAGCTGAAACTGAATTATCAGCGGTACTACCAATTCTTCCTCTTCTGGCGATGGGAGCGGATAAGACACCAGATAAATTTCCACTTTCGCTCGATTCGAAAAAATATATTGATCAAGATTGGTTTGATCGTATGAACGATTTTAAATCAATGCAAATTAGTTATGAGTCGGGAATGCAGGCAAGTGAGAGATTTGGACGTAACGAACAAATGGAAACCCAATTTAACTTTCCATTACTGGTCGAAGCACTTTGGTATGATCTTGAGCGATATGAACACGAGTTGCAAGATCTTAAAGCGACCAACACTGCAAACGTGATGGAAGTTAATACATTTATTGACAATGAATTAAAACGCACAGAACAATTACAGCTTTATGTTTGGGATAAAATGTACCGTTTCTTGTCTGATTATTTATATATCATGCAAGATGATTCTTCAGAGCAAACACAAAAGAATTATTATACAGGCCACGCCTTTGTTTTCTTTAATAAAATTACACCAATGATTTTAAATAAAATTAAAACGGGCCATAATCAACTTAAGTTAGGGAATTTAGAAAAGTTAGCCGCCAAATTTAAAGAACAAAGAGTTCAGGGAACAGATATTTTAGATCGATTAACCAAGAACTCTAAACTGTTTCAACAGAAAAATATTTATGACGGCGAAGAATTTCGCACCTATATGAAACGTCATTGGGAAGTGATTTATCTTCAACAAAACAAATCACAAGAATCAGCTCACTTTGGGGTGCAGATTTATATGGCATCGCTAAAAAATGCCTTGTGGACAATACAAACGATGACTTCTAACAAACGTGCAGAACTAGTGCAATATAAGCAATTGTTAACTGAGGGTTGGGGGGCCAAAGATTCAAAAGTTAAATTTGTACCGGTTGCTGGGCTCGAGGAATTGTTTGAACATATGCTACACTTTTTAACTTTTGATTATGTCAGTATTAAAAATGAAGTGAGTGGCCTTGCAGTCGATCCAGAATCTACACAAAGAAGAATGGTTATCGAAGGAATGAGAAACTTTGTAATAGATCGTGAAAAATTAAAGAAACTATAAAAAATCTGAATAGTATTTGGGTAGGGGAAAACAAATATTATTCTGTGTCCTGTACTCTGGCAGAGAAACCCTGAACGCAAATTTTGTATTATCTTTGAATGAGGATATACAATGCGTTTTCGGGTCTCTGCGGAGTATTTTTAAAGTGCCAGGTCTTTTAAATCGCTGATGGTGCTCTCAAACTTTTCAATCTCACTGCCTTCACCGTGCCACCATGGAAGAACAAATTTTTTGTAGTCGCTCCAAAGAAGACCGGACTCTTTCACATAATGATGAAATTCGCCCAGCACGCGTTGCGCTTCACTACTGAGTCTTTCTAATTCCTCAGGCATGCTCCATTGTTCATTAGTCATAAATAAATGAAACGGACGAGAGTTTTTGAAACTTATTTTATTGTTTATGGTTTTAATAAATTGAATGCGTTTTTCGAATAGATTGATAATTTGTACTAGAGCAAGGGCCGATTCTTGCGGACGAAGACAGCGAATCTCAATGGTATTTCCGCCAGAACTTAAGGCCGACTCATAAACATTTTTTAAATTGATAGAATGGTATTTTACTGGACGAACTTTGTGATCTTGGAAAGGATAAATAGGGTCTCTACCTGCTGCGATAGTATAAACGTAATCAGTCACACTTTTTGCAAAACTTTTAATACGTAATGTTTCATCACTAAATTTTAGTCCATCGTATTCGGTCAAAATAAGTTTTAAAACGTCACGGTTTTCTTCTGGCAGATCGGCCAGGCCGATTGAGTTATATTTGTCGTCGTTTAAGGCACCATTAGTTAACGAGGCATGATTGAAAAAATCAACGAGGAAATTTCTAAAATATAAATATGAATTATCAAAAGCTTTAATATCAATATGTACATGACCAGCGCCAGCAAATAATTGTGGATATTGACCGACATAGGCCATGGCATCAAAAATATCTCTTTGCATGCGTGCGCAATGCGAGAGTGCCGTTTCATAAGTCATAGGGCATGTGTTAACTTCAAGTACTCCTGGGTCTGAAAAATATTCTAAATACCAGCCATCAGGATAAGTTAGGCGCACCACGTTTCTCTTCATGCCTTTCCAGTAGCGTTCAGGTCTAGAAAATTCCGGAATTTCGCTTTTCTCTTCTCTGGTTTTAAAATTTTCCTGGTGGAATATGGCCAAAAACTCAATCAACTCATTGGAGAAAATAGTTTCTAGTTTTGTCGGATCATTAAGATCACGAAATGATTTTATTAAATCATCTGATCCAAACGTAAGCTCAGGGCCATAGAGTGCAATCTGTTTCATATGGTCCTCACTGCTGAAAGTTGCGACTTAAAATTCTCTCATCTTTTGGTGAGAAAATATTATTGTCATTTAAGTTATTTAATAAATCTTCAATCAGCTCTCTGCCTTTTTGTACATTAAACTCTTTTAGTTGTAGTTCAACTCTAAAGATCATCAGTTTGTTTCTGAAAGTATCTTGAGTGATTAGGCCTTCTTTAAATTCACGAACACAAGTCATGAAGTATGAAAAGTCGCGACCTAAAATATCCATGACATCTCTTTGCAAGTGGGCCAGAGTGTCTAAGGTGCTGGCAAATATTTCTACCTCACCCTCAGGGCCTGTAAGCTCTGTGACAAAGTTCAGTTGTCTGACGAAGTTTCTTAAATCTTTTACTCTATTTAATCCAATGTTATTGTGTTTGATGGGACGGGGTAAGCTTCTGCGATCAATATTGGTTACATTGTTATCACTATTTTCAATCACTAGGGCCAGTCCGTAGCCAGCACCTTGAGAAGTATTGGTTGAAGCTGAACCAATATCTGCTACACGCAGTAATACCGATTGTGGGTCAGCAAATATTTTTCCTTTAGAATTTTGCATGACAAAAATTCTCCAATCATTGGCCACAGTACTATACAGTACTTCGCCCTTAGAGCTGGTTTCTGTCGTTACCATTAAAGAAAGATCGGCAAATTTTTGAATGATATATCTTTTAGGATCATTTTTTACCATTTCTACTACTTCTAGGCGTTTTTTATCGTCTAGATTTACTAGCAAATAAATGCCTTCGCCGCCTGACATGTCTGGAGCCTTTACCACGTAATTTTCTAAATTCTCTGACTGATAAAAATCTTTGTATTCATGTTGTTCTAAAGTTTTAGGAGGTCTGGCGATTGAAGCATCTTTTGTTTCAATATATTCAGGCGCCAAAAAATCAGCGATGATTTGGAATACTCTTTTGTCATCTAAAGTACGGCCGCCTAGATTACTAATATAAACTTTTTTTAGGTGAACAGAATCAATTAAGCTCTTTTTATCAGAAGAGACAGCAGCTGGATTGGCGGCTAATCCTTCACAGATATCTTCCAACTTTGGGTTTCCGTTGATATCAAATTCAACTCCCACTACTTTGTCATTGTGATATTTAAATTTATAAACCACACCATTTTCTAATTCAACACCAATTTTCTTACCAATTGATTTGTTGTTAGAAAAATGTGGGTTTCTCATGCCAATGCCTTTTTTCGAGCACTGTAATAAGAAAGATTCTTCGGCACGACTGTAAATTCCGCTGACGATTGGGTTGTTATTGCCTGCACCAATATTTAAGCGAACAAAGTTTTTGCTATCGATATAAAGATCTGAAAGTTTTACTAATGGCATGCCACTAAACATAGCAATACTGGCAACATCAGGATGTGCGGCATTAAAAGCTCCTGGGCCTACGATCACAGAAATTCCCTCTTTAACATTGGTCCAAGCAAGTGCGTTGTCATCAATAATTTTTTTTAATAATGAAAAAGTATTGTCGGGGCAAATCTTATTTGCCAGTTCTGAAAAAAGTTCTGGCGCTAAGTTTTTGAATTCTTCAAATAATTGAATGTTGTTACTAAGTCCACTTGGTGTTCCTAAGTTAAACTCAAAGAATGTTGGCGTAATATTTTCGTTGTCATTGATTGCGGCATCAAATCCACCAATGGGTAAAAAAGGATAATCCTTCATCACACTGTGTTTGAATTTTTTATCTAAATAGATACTTGAATTAATAACATCTAAAATAACTTCTTGAGCTTCTTTAGGTAAGTTTTTAAGTCCTAAGTTTGTGGCATCAACATTTTGTTCAGAATAAATAGTTTGCAGTAAATCTCTAAGAGCATTCATGATAGGCTGAGTTGATTGCACCACCTTATCAAATTGAGATTTCTTTAAAGGTGAAAAACCTCTAAATGGCACTTTAAAGATTTTATCGTAATTGCCTGTTACTGCATTTTTAGTTTTAAAAGTCATTTCTTTTTGAGCATAGGATTCAGTTATTTGGCCGTAGATAACTTTCATATCTTTTGGTGAGATTGAGAGAAATTTTTGAGAAAACTCTTTAATAAATGAACGTGGCCTATTTGTGTCTTTTTCTAATAAGTAGTTTTGAGTCTGGATTTTATTAACTTTTCCTTGCGGATTTTGGAGTCTTAATTCAAATGCCGAGAGTACAGCATGTTGAACATTTTTAATCTTTGCAACTTTAGCAGTCTTAACTTTTTTAAAGGCGCTGAATTTACGACTATTGGGCCTTTGGCCATTAAATGACCCATTAAGAAATTTCTTCGCCTCAGATTTAGACTGTCTCATAAATTAACCTCGATTTAATAATCAAGAGTTAATCAGCAATCTTTATTCCAAAGAAGTCAGTGAGTTTCAAAGAGTTAGAGCTCACTATTTGTGTAGTTCACCATATTTTAAACAATAGTGTCCGCGGGGTGTCTAGAAGTTAGACGGCCCCATTCCAGTGTTCTAGCTTGTTGAGATTTGGAGCTGCCGCTTGGTATAATTCGTCTAAAATGCTTACTGTTTTGTTAATCAGATCTTTCGCGTTATCAGAGCTAGTCTGATTAAACTCGGTATTAGCGCGAACTAGCTTATTTAAATCGCCTAGATGTTTATTCAGCGAAGCGATGAGTCTTAGAATGTTTTTACTTTGCTTAATGCGAGACTTTTTAATGTTTAAAATACTTAGTGGGTCAGAGTATAAAATCTTTAATAGAAAATCGGGGATATTTTTTAATGATTGTTCGATTTGCCCAAATGAGTTGGAGAAAACGATCATTTCTTCACGCATTTTCTTTAATTCTAAAAAGTTTTTTCTCTCAATGGAGAAGACTTTGGAGGGATGGAGCAGTTTAATTGGATAAATGTATTCTTTGGTGCTGATCTTTTCGTCGGCAATTTTAAAATCAATGGCAATTTTAAGATGTGGCATTTCAGCTCCTGATAAACACTGTATCCACACAAAAAATTCTTCGCCGTTTTGATTAAATACAAATTGAGTGGCGCCAGCTTGATTAGTATTTCTGTCTAGCTTAAAGGATTTAATTTCCCCCTTCCACAGATTAAGATATTTTAGAAAATGATCAATGGCAAAAAGATCATCGCGATTCATCAGCTCCATTAAGCTAGTGAGTAGATTTAACTCCCAAACCATTCCAGCATGATTATACAAATAATGATCTGCTTTTTTGTGATCGACTATGTTGTCATCAAGCAGATGTTTGATGGAGTAGAGAAATTTTTTGTATCCAATTAAAAATCCCCAGCGCTCGTCAGCGCGGTTGTATTTATAATAAGTGCCAATAGTATCAACTACGGCATTTTTTCCCTCGCGATTGGTCTCTCCTAAGTGTACTGGATCAACTAGGCCTTGTTTTTGTAATTTGTCGACGAAGACGTGCCCGTCAAATTCATGATAAAGATTAGTGTCACCAAGACTCATATCCAAACTAGTGTCATTCACCACCATTCTAAGTAGTACTTGTACGTCTAGTTTAACTACATCAATATCTTTGAAACCGCCCAAGGGACTATCGTAGTCAAAAATGAGTTGAATATTGCCGTCACTATTTAGCGCTTGAATATTGATATATTTTTCTATCTCAGAATTGATGCCAAATTGTATTCGCTTTTTTAGTAGCTGCATGTTGGAAATTTTGATGGAGTATTGTCTCTCGTGAAAAGGTCTAAGTGAAATTGGCACACCTAAAGTGTCTCTGAAATGTTCCACTAATTCGTGAATGAAAAAATCTTCATCGACTTGCTCGTTCTTTTTTAATCGCTCTACGATGGTGCGAAATTTTTTGGCAATATGCTTTGTATTGTGTGATAAATTTTCTAATTTCCAAATTTCTTCACGTACTCGATTTGAAGGCAGCTCAGTAGGAAAGTTCGGGCACAGCTTTTTAATGACCTCACACTGTTCATGAGTAAGTGAAATTTCTTCAAAAATATCGTTTTGTGTAATAGCACTCGTTTCAGTATGCATTTTTAACCTTCCTTGGTTACCCATTATTTTAGCAAATTATGGCCAAAATTAGATACTTAGTATTAAGAATAATTTTTACACAGAGCGTTGTTTATGGCAAAAACATGCTATTGTGCGTTAAGTTTTTTTAAAGGAGACAAATATGAAGACGTCAAAGAGTTCTAAGTTATCGTTATTACTTCCCTTTGCAGGTCTATTAAGCATGCAAGCAATAGCTGGTACAAACTATCAAAAAGATAGAGCATCGATGGAACAGGCCTACAGAGATGTAGGAGTGCCGGTTTCTGAGATTGATAATTTCGCTAACCTTCGCAGTGGGGTTGATCATTATATGATTGATGAGAAGCATGCTCCATGGGGTGGCTACTTTATGCCTATGGACGGCGGTGGTATCGCTACTCGTTGGAACGCAAAAGCTGCTCCCAGTTTTGGTGGGCCAACCGCTCATTTTAATACTGGCCTAGATCGTACTACTTATAAAAGAACTTATTTTAAAACCATTGATACAGAAGTTGAGTCACAAGTTAAAGAAGCTGCAAATAAAACCGTTAGTGATGCTGAAGTAACAAAGTTTTTATTAGATCAAAAAAATGTAAACAGAATTAAGGCCATTTTTGAAAAGCAAAAAGATGCTTTAACTGTTCCGGCAAAAGTAGCAGCGAGACATATTTTTCTTAGTTTTAAAGATAAATCTGCAGCTGATATTGCTGCGATTGAAACTCGTGCTCGCGCTATTGCAAAAATGGTTACTGATAGAAATTTTGAAGACCTAGTTGCAAAATATTCTAAAGATACACTAACTGTTAAAAACGGCGGTAAATTAGGAATGATTCCACAAGGTGGAAAAGATAGTAACGGTGAAGATATTGATTATGACGGACAAGTTGTTCGTGAACTTGAGACTCCACTATTTGCTCTAAGTGTTGGTGAAATTGGACTGATTAAAACTAGTCTAGGTATTCACATCATGCAAGTAACTCAAAAATCAGCTTATGCTCCAGCGACTTTTTCAAACCATGTTTTTTCACTAGCGAAAGCTACGATGGAAAAAGATCTTCGTGACGCTCCAGTAATTGCTAGAATTAAAAAACTTTCGAAACAAAAATTTCATGAGTTTTCAGCGGCAGAAAAATTTGACTTATATTTAAGTCGTTATGATTTCGTTGCAACAAAATGGGAACAATATAATCGTGGTCCTTATAGAGATGATAGAACTGGTTTTATGCCACTTTCTGTTTGGGAGGGTTTTTGTAATGGTGCCAGAGCGGCTGCGATTGCTCTTTCTGAGCCCAAACACCCAATCACTGTAACTAATGCTGAGGGAATTGAAATTACTTTTGAACCAAATGATTTAAAAATTCTTGCGACAGGAGCTTATTTCTATGTTGATAAATATCAACAGATGGGTCAGAGAACTGCTGGTTATAATCTAGTGTTGTTTGATACAATCACTAACCCAATTCCACCAAATATGGCGATGTTTGATATTATGGTTAGATCATTTTTAGCAGAACATAAAAAACCATTTATCATCGACAAAAACCCAGGATCACATCTGTGGAACGTAATTGGAATTGGATTTGATAGAAGAATTAAAGAAGTTCGTCCCGCCACAGCAGAAGAGATCAAAGCGATTTCTCCTAAAGTGACAAAAGTAGCATTAGTAGAATTAACTCTTCAGACTTTAATGGAAGTAGATATGCAGATTGCTAACTTACCAACTGTTGTTGATGTTGCTGCTGGAAAACACTCAGTGCCATTTGAATATGCTTACCGATTATACCTAGATGACAAAGAAAATATCATCGACGGTGAAGCAGTAAGTGGTTCAACTGCACCTGACTTCGTATGGTTTGTGGCCGGACGTGGAATGGATGATATTTGGTTAAAAGATCAATACGTATCAGCTGATTTAGTTGGTCGTTTACCAAAAATCCAAGAAGCTTTAGCTAAAGGTGAGAAGCCATTTGTTGGAAACTACCATATGCACTTTAATGATATTAAGAAACTTTTTGAAATATCTTGGAAAAAATAAAATAGCTTTAAAAACTAAATTGGAGAATATATGAAAAATAAAAAATTGATGACACTAGCAATGGCCGCCACTATGATGACTTCGTTTGCAACATGGGCCGACGATAAAGATGGAATAGAATTAGGTGACGATTTCGTGGTTGGTGCAGATGTGGTCTTAAAGCCGCAAGCAACTTTACAAAAAGGTGGAAACGACAGTGTTGCACTAAGAGATTCAACTCTTAAACTAAGCGTTACTTATAAAAATATTGTTCGTGCTGTAGTGACGGCAAAATTGCGCGAGTTATTTAGAGAAAATGGTGTGAACGTTGACGATCCTAATATGAAGTTTGATGAGTTTATTAAAGAAGCTTATATTGAAGTTCACAATGCAGGTGACAATAATATTTGGGTTGGCGCCCAGCCAGTGGCCTTAATTATTGGTAAACATAAAGTAGCTTTTGGACAACATTTCAAAACTCTTATGTCTGAAAATAATCCTTTATATACAATTTTAACTAAAGAAGAAGTTTTCGGATTTACCGTAAGATTAGAAGAAGGTCTATTTGGTGCCGACATGGTTGAAGCTTCAGTGTTTGAATCAAAAGGTGGCGATTTAGAATTAGGTAAGGTCAATGGCGCATCAGTTAAAATTACTAAAAACTTTCAAGATAAATTATTTGTAACAGGATCTTATTTAACGCAACAAGAAGCAGGCGCAAATCGTGAACACCGTGCGGCTTTAGGTTTAGTTTATCGCGATGTTGATACAGGCGTGATGGCATGGACTGAAGCTGTTTATATGAAAGACAATGCTACTTACAAAGATGCTGAGTACGCTGTAACGGGCGGAATTTTAGCTCGTGTTCATACTAGCACCGACGTATTTGTGGAGTTTTCAGTGATCGATAATTTATTAAAAGAAATTGGACTAGGAATGAATGTAGCTGTTTCAAAAAATCTGGCGGTTGGTGTGGTTGCAAAATACCAAGACTGGGCAGATGGAAAAGGTATAGATGGTTGGACTTTTGGTGCTGAAGCGACAATTCTTTTAGGAACAAGTGCTTCTTCGCAATTTAGTGAGCCATTATTTCAATAAACCTTTCTACAGGGGTAAAATAGTCGGCAGAATTTGCCGACTTGACCACAATGATCTTTGAACCCTCGGGCCGGTCCGATGGTGTTCCGATAGGTCTTCCAAACGTACTTTGGAGGACCTTATGGACATCAAAAAAATTGTCACAGCTACTACAGTATTATTTTCTCTTTCACCTTTTGCCAGCTCTGCCGGCTACTCGAAGAAAAATCTAACAGAACTACAAAAAGCATTCTTCGAAAATAAGGGCCGATCAATTGCTTCGATCACTAAATTTTCTACCAGTGATATGGGTGTAGAGAGCAGTGAATCAGGAACTTTAACCGCAAATCCTATTCTTAGAAATTTTTCAGAAGTAAATGAAAGAAAAATGAGAGCAGCTATTCAGTTATTAGAGAGAGTTGTAAACTCTGATGAATTTAAAGAGGCGGTACTTAATTTTACTTATGCAGGTAAAAGTGAATATGTACAAAATAATGGAATGACCAACGAGCAAATTTATCAACATTTAATGACTGGTAAGGAAAATCTCTACCCTGAAGTAGATTTAGAAATGGATTTGGATGTTTCCTTATACAAGCAAAGTTGGGGAAGATGTAGTGTGGTTGGATATACCACACCAAGTTCACCACGGATTTATGTTAATCGTTGTTTTTTCAATGGCTTCGAATTGCAAGAAGTTGCAGGAAATTTATTTCATGAATGGGTTCATAAAATGGGATTTGGTCATGACTTTAAGCCAACTACCAGAAGACCGTTTTCAGTTCCTTATGCCTTAGGTTACTTGGTGCGTACCATCGGCGCTAAATATAATAATGAAGTTTTTACTGAGAATTAACTAAAAGTTTACCTTAGTTCTCTCTGTGCTATACCTCGCGTATACACAGGGGGAACTTCATGAAAACAAATTTTTTCATTTCTTTATTTATTGCCTCATCAGCGATTAACGCTTTTGAAGTAGAAACTAAAATTCAAGACTTAATTATTCCACACCATCACGGATCTGATTACAAAGTGCTTTCAAAGAGTGATGGCCGAATTTACTGGATGAATCAGACAAATCCTGAATTAATCGAAAAATTACAGAGGGCCAAAATAGAAAAACTAAATGTAACATTAGATCTTGATGATGAAGAAAATATTCAAGATATTACATTAAATGTTTCAAACGCTTCTGTCTCACACAATGTAAATGCATCGCTAGATTCTGCAAAAGGATTCTTTGGCAGTGGATTGACAGGGTTCAACTTTACTCCCACAAATGTTTCTGCAGCTGAGGCAAACGTTTTATTTGATTCTTTAAATTCACGCTCAGGAAATTTCTGGGGAAAAAGTGAATGTTTTAATCGCGCTTTGGTTTGGTCGCAAGACATGTCGATTCTAAGAAATATGAATCCAAAAGTTTCTAACTCAAATCCTGCGGCACAAATTAAATATAATGAATTAAGATCTCGCCATAACTCAATCAATAGTATGAAGGCGTTTATCTTTTTTTCTAAGCGCTATATTGATCTTTGTGACGATCGCAAAGGTTGTAAGTGGTGGTTTCACGTGGCCCCTTACGTTCAAGCAGGTCGCCAAGAATTAGTACTTGATAGAGAATTTATGAAGACGCCAAAAGATCTGCAAGAATGGGCCACGAGTTGGAGTTTTGTGGGTAAATTTGAAGAGAAAACTGGAATTGATATTACCAACTGTCCAATCATCAGCAAATACCAAGAATATGAAAAAGAAGATCAAGATTTTACCAATTTCTCGGCCAGAATTAACGAACAATACAAAGATGAGGATATCGCTCGCAATTATATGGTCCGCGAATCAAGAGGATATTCTAAGTTCTGTATGATCAGAAAAGTACCAATGTATTACTATGATCCACATTCAGTTGAGTATTTTGATAAGGGTATGGCGCCAGAGCGTACTTCCTTTAGTGAAGACGACTTAAAAATGGCACGTAAGCACTTTAAAGATTCATATGATTGGTAATCTCTAAAGGGACTTTTTTACTCAGTTAAGAATCACTATAAAAAAAGCCCCTTGAAGTTTATAATAATTAGAATTTAGAATTCTGATAACACTTCAAGGAGCTTACCTATGTCTAACTCGAATTCCCGTCACGAACTAAGATTATTGGCAGTGCATAGAGACATTGGTATGTTTCAAGCGCCGACTGATGGTCAGGGTAATCAATTAAATGTAACTGAATATTTTGGCGCAAATGTTTTTGATTTCAGAACGGCCAAAGGTATTCCGGAAAAAATTAGAAAAGAAATGATTGAACTATCGCGTAAAGGAAAATCACTTTCTCGCGAACATGCTGAGGTTGTCGCCACTGCCGTGACTGAATGGTCACTCGCAAAAGGCGCCACTCATTTTTGTCACTGGTTTCAACCTTTAACAGGTGGAACAGCAGAAAAGCACGATGCTTTTTTAAATTATACTAATGGCGAAACACCAATTGAAAAATTATCGGCCTCAATGCTTATGCAAGGTGAGCCAGATGCTTCATCTTTTCCAAACGGTGGATCAAGAAGCACTTTCGAAGCGCGTGGTTACACCGCGTGGGATGTTTCTTCTCCTATGTTTATTCAAGAAAGTCCCAATGGAAAGTTTTTAACAATTCCTACCGCTTTTGTTTCATACCATGGAGCTTCGCTGGATGTTAAGACACCGCTACTTCGAAGTATTTCTCACTTAGATAAAGCCGCCACTAAATTTTTAAATTTAATTGATGGCGATAAGAAAGTTGAATACGTTATTGCCAACTGTGGTCCTGAGCAAGAATATTTTTTAATTGATAAAGCTTTTTATTATGCTCGCCCCGATTTAGTGATGACCGGACGTGCGCTATTTGGTTCATTAACTTCACGTAACCAACAGTTAGAAGATCATTACTTTGGAACAATTCCTGAGAGAGTTTTAGCTTTCATGCAAGAGTTGGATCTAGAATTACATTTATTAGGCATTCCTTCAAAAACTCGCCACAACGAAGTGGCCCCAGGACAATTTGAGTTGGCGCAAATTTATAGAGAGGCCAACGTTGCGGCAGATAATAATCAAATGATCATGCACATTCTTAAAAAAGTTTCTCATAAGCACGGCTTCATGGTTCTCTTACATGAAAAACCATTCGCCGGAATCAATGGATCAGGGAAACACTGCAACTGGTCTATGACGGATAGTTTGGGACGCAATCTGTTTGAGCCAGGACGCGAACCAGAGCAGAATCATCGCTTCTTAGCTTTTTGTGCCATGGCCTGTGAGGCAGTTTATAGAAACGCTTCAGCTCTGCGTGCTGCCGTTGCCACTCACGGAAATGATCACCGTTTAGGTGCCAATGAAGCTCCTCCCAGCATCATTTCAGTTTTCCTAGGTGATACATTAGATAAAATTTTTAAAGCAATTACTGACGGGACAAGCTTTACACCAGAAGCGCGCAAATCTTTGGACCTAGGGGCAGGACAATTGACTGAACTTTTAAAAGATAATACAGACAGAAATAGAACTTCACCTTTTGCTTTCACTGGAAATAAATTCGAGTTCAGAGCTGTGGGTTCAAGTCAGCCAATTGGTTTTCCTTTGACCATTTTAAATGCGGCCATGGCAGAAGTTATTAATGATTCATTTGAAATCGCAAGTGCAGAATTAAAAACTGGAAAAACTATCGATGAAGTTCTTTTAGGTCTTACTAAAAAATGGATGACGAACTGTCATAAAGTTGTTTTCAATGGTGATGGTTACTCTGAAGAGTGGAGAAAAGAAGCAGAAAAAAGAGGACTGCCAAATCATCGCACTACGGCCGATTCATTACCTATTTTAAAAGATGCTAAAGCGATGGCCTTCTTATCTAAGCCAGGAATTATTAAACAAGACGAATTAGAAACTCGCTACCACGTCTTGGTTGAACGTTACAATAAACACAGAATTATTGAGTTTAGATGTTTGGCCGATTTAGTAGGTCAGTACGTGATTCCAGCGGCGGTTGATTATAAATTAAAGCTAGCTGAATTAATTGAGAAACAAAAAAATATCGGCATTGAATCAACTACGGAAAAAGACATTTGCAAAAAAATTAATGTCGCACTCGATGCACTTTATGGAAAAACAAATCAGCTAAAAACGGCAGTGGCCGAAATCAATCCAGATAGTGATGGTTCAGCGAAAAAGATCGCCAATGAATTGATGCCACTTTCTGTGGAAATCGCTAAGCTTTGTAATGAGCTAGAAGATTCAATTCAAGACAAGTTATGGCCACTGCCAACGTACTTTGAAATGTTGTTTGTTCGATAGTATGTAAAATTAATGACTTAGAGTATAAGGAAGGGAGGTTTAGGCCTCCTTTTTTTATGAAAAAATTACAGCTTTCATAAGATCTCTTAAGACGCAGAGCGTCAGGCGTGCTAACTTATTCCCATGAAGTTTAATCTTTTCTTAATACTGGCGCTTTTTTTATCGTTTGCTGTTTCTGGCGATGAAACCAAGCTGGATAGACTCTTTGATGAGATTTACGGAACTTCTGCGGATCAAAGTACGGTTCGTGAATCGTACGAAGATATTTTGCGTATTTATAAAACCATCAATCCCCAACGCTTAAAAGAATTTAAAAAAATATCGACCGAAGAATTTTCTGGCGACAACGCTCTTCATCCTTTGCCTAGAATGCTCACTCAAGGTGAACAAGATTTTTTAGCTTCAGGCGTGGCGCAAAGAGGCAAGGCGATTCAAGCTTTCTTAAAGGACTATTTTTCTGGTAAAAAAACTTACGTGGAAGCAGGAATAATTCCTGAATCCGTGGTGCAAAAATTTGTGACCTTAAGCCAAGAGCAAGGATGGTTTGATGAAATTCGTGCCAAGAATTTAGAATTTTGGTATGGGCCAGATATTATTCGCGGGCCTCCGGCCGCTGGTTTTCCTGATGGCGTTTTTTATGTAATTGAAGACAACACAGGTTACGTTGGTGGGATGGGAGATTTAAATGCCGCCAGAGAAATTCTTTTAAAACATTTTCCAGAATATAAAGCAGGAATCAGTCAGTCGTCAAAAACTCTTCCGCAAAATTTTTATAAAGCATTGGCCGAAAAATATATTAAAGATGCAGCTAAATATGATGGCGAGCCTTTAGTTCTACTTTATCCAAAAAATTCAAGCGATGATAATGAAGATCTAAGAGTTAAAAAAATCTTCAGTGATCTTGGAGTAGAAGCCACTTCTTATTCACAGTCATCCACCAAGCGTTTTGAAAAACGAGAAGACGGGCTTTATCTGGTCCGAATTGACGGCAAGAAAAAAACGGAAAAGAAAATTGGACTTATCATCGCCGACATGGACCCAGTTGACTTAGATAATGCCAGCCCAGCAAATTTACAATTCAATCCTGATGAAGATGCTAAGCAAGGTATTCGTAATATTTTCGAACTCATTAAAGAAAATAAATTAAACGTGGTGAATCCACCCGGAATGGAATGGGTTAACAATAAAGAATTCTACATGTATGTGGAAAAAATTATTAAATATTATTTAAAGGAAGAACCTATTCTTAAAAATTTGCCAACCGGAAGTTTTCGCATTTTTGAAAAAGGCGAAGAAGTCTTAGATAAAAAGGCCATCAAATTAATGTTAAAAGAAAAAAAAGAGTACGTGATTAAAGCAGTAAATGGTCGCGGCGGCACACAAGTTTGGCTAGGTAGAACGACTGGTGACAAAGAATGGAAATCAGTTCTGAAAATTATTGCAGAAAATCCTAATGAATATATTTATCAGCGCTATACTCCATTATCAACGCTGGGTGATTTTATTGGTGACATAAGACTGCACGCTCATATCGGAAATGGTAGGCCCATTGTCGCTCCAGTTCCTTGGTCGAGAATTAATACCATTAATGGTAGTGGGAAAGTTAATATTTCGGGAAACGGTTTTGAGGCGACGGTGTTTATTCGTAAAGAAAATAAGAAGAATTGTTTGGATGTTTTGAATCTTTTTATTTAATCAAATCCTGGCCCGTCTAAAAGTTGATAATCAGATTATCTGAGAATTTTTGCTTCAAACCAGAATCCACCCTTATGAACGACACTAGGATGCTCTTTGGATTCTTCTACCAGGGACAGATCAGTTGACTTGGAAACAACATAGACATCTCCATAATATAAAGCTGCACTATTTCCTCTTAAATATGTACCTCTCATCACATATTTGTCTTGTGAGTCGGTTTTGGGGAAGACGATATAAAAAATTTTTTGTCCATTTCTACTTATGGTAAAAAATTTTTCTGCAATAACTTTCAAACCATCTTTGTCTAGAGTTACTTTTCCTTCACCTTTTGCGGGTAAACTTAAAACGGCAGATTTTTCGATATTAAACCCTTCAGCATTAACACCAAAAAATTTGCCCTCTACGTCGATGCTTTGCGACCAGGCATTAACTGAGAAAACTAAAAGAAAACTTAAAATCAATTTCATAAAAAACTCCTTGTTATGACTACACTACTATTTGTCGATTATTATTCCATATCCAAGCTTCGACTTTTACCACAGGGAGGTTGAAGTTTCTTGTTGATCCAATATAGGAATTAAGTAAATGAATAGTATCATTTTTATTAGTTAAAATCTCTCCAACTATATCGTCCATTGCAATCAGTGCAATCGGTTTATTATTCTTAAAAATGGTCAGATTGCGAATTTTATTCTGAGTCATAATCAGCAGACACTCTTCAAGTGTATTTTCTGCAACTGCATAGATGATTTGATTATTCATTACTTCTTCTACAATCAGTGGTTCAGCATGATACTTTGTATTCATAGCGCTAATTACATCAGTCTCAGTTATAATACCTTTCAGATTTCTGTCTTCCATAACCAAAAGAGCAGTTACTTTATAATGGGCCATAAGATCGCAAGCTTCCCTTGCTGGCATCTCTGGTGAAATTTCAAGATATTTAATTTCTAGTTTTTTTTCGATGTATTCAATAATTTTCATAAAATCCTCCTATGATTTATATAAACTCAATATAACTTACGTTCTTGGTTTATTAAAATAGATAAAAAATCAATACAGATTCGCTTAAAACAATATTGAGAGATATCCTTAGACATGTTTTTTATTTTGTCTGTTTTTATAAATAGAATAAACAATCTAAGATTAAGACAAAGGCTAATCCATATTTAATATAGGCAAAATTATCCAGAACTCCAACAATTTCTAGATGGACATTAAAAAATTGATTTTATATTTCTACTTCACTTAAAGCACATCTATGTTCTGTATTTATCTAGTTTTTCGATATGTGATTTTAGTTTATACTTTTCATGAGATTAAACAAAAGGAGGCTTTAATGTTATCTTTAAATAATCATGAGAACTATCTAGAGATCCTGAAGAATTATAGCAGCAGTAAAAGTGATTTTCCATTTATATCGGTTTATATAAAAAGAAAAAATCTGACCGATATGTTAAGTGATTTCGATGAGGCAGTAAAACAAGTTGAAAATCAATTGTTGGATGACTATCCTCTAATTTTTGATTCAAAAAGAAAAGTAAGAGAATTTTTAGGTCCTTGGCAAGAGCTAAAAAACTTAGATTTTTGGAGCAAAGGTGGCTTCTCGGTAGGCATTTTTATCACTAAAGACTTTAAGGCCTACCTAAAGTTGTCGGAGCCTGTTACCTCTAAGATCATCATTGCCAAGAGCTTTCATATTAAACCGCTTTTGTCTTTTATGAATTATGATCAACCATTTTATTTGCTGAGTCTTAGTAAGAAAAGTGTCATCCTTTACAAAGGTGGCCATCAATCAGTTCTAACTCGAATTTTTACCTACTCCAATACATATTTAAAAGAAAGTAGTGAAGCTATTTTAAAAAATAGAGAAGGAGAAATGATAAAGCAGTTTCTGCTTAGATCAGAAGAGCAAATTCAAAAAATTCTGAGCAAAGATCGTTATCCCGTAATATTGGCAGGAACAACTCAAATTGTTTCTCTATTTAAAAAAATAGCAAGGGACCCGGATCTACTGACTTATACCATTAAGGGCAATATTGAGGATTGGAGCGACGTTAAGAGACACAAAGCATGTCTTGAAAATTTAGAAAAGTACATGGTGGATTCAAGGAGTGAGTTGTATAACGCTTATCTTGAAAAAAATTCTTTAGGCAAGACACTTAATGGTATTCGTGAAATTGCTAAAGCCTCGCACAAAGGCATGGTCCAGCAATTATTTATTGCGAATGATAGACATGTATGGGGAGATCTTGATCGTAAAACAGCTGAAATAAGTTTAGATCTAAGTCATCACTCCAATACAATTGATGATCTACTTGATGACATCGCAGAAATGGTTTTAGACCGTGGTGGAAAAGTAGTGGCCATTCCCTTTAAAGAGATGCCATCAAAAACACTAATTACAGCAATCTTGAGGTAGAAATATGAAAAAGTTTATTTATTCATTAATGATCCATGCAATTTTTAATTCTAAAAGGCGTGGCAAGAAATTAATATTTTATGGTTTTGCTACAGCGCTAATGTTCATCATCGGTGTAACGGGATTAGTTACGTGGGGAACATATGAGTTTATTCAAAATCAAAACGTTCAATCTTATAGTTTAAATTTAAGTAAAGACTGTAAAGATGTGACAAGAAACTTAATAAAAATTGAACTGCCTTTTCAGGCAGATCATATTATTGAAAAAGGAAAAAATGTTTTAAGTAAATGCTTAAACAGTATTAGCGCCTAGTTTTAAAGCATCTGAGAATTGTTGAAATGACAAAATATAAAAGGAGGTAAAAAATGAAATGCCCAAGTTGTGTGACAAGTACCTTATCGATGACAGAACGTTTAGGAATAGAAATAGACTATTGCCCGAATTGTAGAGGCGTATGGTTAGATCGAGGAGAGCTAGACAAGATGATTGCAAAAAGCGCTTCTGATCAAATGGGGAGTGAAACAAAGAAACAAGATTTTCATCCTCAATATCAAAGTGGAAATCATGAATACAAAGAACAATACAAGCATAAAAGAAAAAAATCTTTTTTAGAAGATATCTTTGATTAATTTTAAATTCACCAAATATTAAACAGGGAGATAAGAGTGCTAGGATCTTCCATCTGCATAACTTAAAGCTTGGTCCAGTCACGATAGACCAAAGCGCTTCCTAGCTTCACCCTTATCTCCGCCATATTCTATAGTAGTCGAACCAGTGAACAGGCCAGGGGTGTAAATCCCCAGCCTGATTCTCGTAGGGTGAAATTCAACAAAATCGAACGTGTTCTCAAAGATAGTCCTTTGATCTTCCTTGGAAGCCTTCTCTAAATTTTTAACAGCAATATTAACTCTTTCTAAAATGCTTTCTGGGGTTACGGCCCGATTGAATTTAGTCTGCCTGACTTGAAGATCATTTTTGATGAAAGCTTTCTCGCCAATCTGCTTCTGAAGTTCCGCAATTGATTTATAAAAGCTAGAGGCGTTTACCTCCGGTGGTAAATCAGAAATTCTTGCCATTAAGTTCGTTTCTCGTCTTTTCAACTGAACTATCTCTTTATCCACTGAAACCACCTGAATATTCAATTCAGGCATTAGTAGATGGGAATTTTTGAAATAGGCCTGAACGGCTAATTTAGCACGCTCCGGTTCAGCGAGAATGAGCTTAAGTACATCTAGGATATGCACCTCTACCCTTTCTGCTCGAAGTCGTTGGATGCGGCAAGAGTGCTTGTGGCCTGTGCCGTTACCCTTAAGTGTTCGCGCATGATCATAGTAGTGGTGTTTCTTATTCTTGCCATGGGCCGACTTCCTATTGAGTCTAAGACCACATTCCCCACAAGTCGCTATTCCCGTAAGTGGATAAGCGTAGGTTTTAAATTCCATCGGTTTAAACCGTCTACGATTACCCTCAAGGATTTTCTGAACTCGATCAAAAACGTTCTTTTCTATGAGTGGTTTCCATTGAGCGTCCACTAAAGTGATTTTCTCTTTGGCCGCTTGGGATTTACGCTTGTTTACTTCACGCATACCTAGATAGGTTTGATTGGTTATCAACTTGTAGAGGCTTGGAACAGTGTAATGACCTTTATTCTTTTTTGTCCGGTAGCCCAAAAGGTTAAGCTCTCTACAGGTTTCGTTAAGGTTTTTCTTTTCCAAGAACAAGCGAAAGATCTCTTGAATGATTTTTGATTCCACCTCATCAACCAATAGCTTTCCCGGATTGGATACATCTCGTCTGTAGCCTATAGGAATAACACCACCATTCCAGAGCCCACGCTTGGCCCGGCTTTGGAAGTTGGCTACGATTCGTTCTCCCGTTTGTTTACGCTCGTATTGGGCGTAGTTGATCATGTTAAACATCATCATTTCCCCGGCAGCAGTCGTCGTATCGAAGTTATCGCGCAAAGTGATCATGCTCACTTTGTGCTTTTGAAATAAATCCCAAATCTCGCAGAAGTCACGGATAGAGCGAGAAAGGCGAGAAAGTTCGCTGGCCAGAATAAGGTCTAGTTTTCCGGCTTTTACGTCAGTAAGCATGCGTTGAAACTCCGGACGGTTCATATCCTTGGCCGACTTCCCTTCGTCTATGTACACGCCAACAATACTTCCCCAGCTTTTTTCATATAGATTTTGGTTTTCTACATATTCCTCTAGCCGCAATCGTTGGGATACCAATGACCCTTCTATAATTTTTGCCTGCTCTTCTGTATGCAAAATATCATCAAAGGGTACCACTCGCTTGAATACTTAATCCTCAAAATTGACCTAAAATTTCCTTTTAACAAGAGGAGATTCTGTGGTTATGAGGAGATTGAGCGTGGATATTCAAAAAGAAATTCAGTATT
>Ga0163144_10004469_pt1 | contig 31473 bp, 26 predicted proteins | sample OliLak19BULKMAT1_FD_123175 | JGI IMG/M metagenome (GOLD analysis project Ga0163144, IMG submission 123175) | Freshwater microbial mat bacterial communities from Lake Vanda, McMurdo Dry Valleys, Antarctica - Oligotrophic Lake LV.19.BULKMAT1 | ecosystem: Environmental > Aquatic > Freshwater >... | reverse complement strand
TCCACCCGGATCGCGTCCCGGCATGAGTGCTGTCGCCAGCGCGCCGGTCAAGAGTCCGATGAGAGCCGACCATAACAGACCCATGCTACATGCTCCAGCGTCGATTCAGCGTTCATGCGGCGTAGATCGGGCCTGGCGCCTGCCTGAGGCGAGCGCAGGCACCTGCCTTCGACATGCGCTTATGCACATCCAATGCCAGCGCCTTCCAGCACACTGCTGTGCGTCGCTGAACCAGCTCCCGGGGGGGGGACGGCCACCGGCTGCGTGCACTTCGGCCCGCAGTGCGACGACGGCATTGCGCCGGGAGGACCATGCCCGTGCCGTCGCGAAGCTGCGGCGTGGGGCGAGCTCGTTGGCGCGATCAGCGATCTACGGCAATGTTGGCCCCGGTGGTTGCCACAGCTCGATGCGATTGCCATCGGCATCCCGAATCCACGCGAAGCGACCGTACTCCGAATCATCAGGCCGCTTGTCGATCCAGACGCCTTCTGTCCTGAGCTGCTCGAGCAACGCATCGAGATCGCGCACCCGGTAGTTGATCATGAACGTCTGTCCGGACTCGCCCATGTAGTCCGTGTTGGACGGCATGATGCTCCACGCCTGCGAGCCTTCGATGGCCGGATTGGCGCTCTCGCGGAACGGGAAGACCGCGCCCCAGCTCTCGCTCTTGATGCCGAGATGCTGCGCGTACCAGTCGCGCAGCGCAGCGGGATCTGGTGAGCGAAAGAAGACTCCACCAAGGCCGGTGACGCGCTCACCGACCGCTGGCTTCTCGACGGGCGCCGACGCGTCGAGCCACGCCCGCCATCCGCCCGCCACCGAGTGCACGTTCGTGTAGCCCATCTGCTGGAGCGAGTCGACCGCCAGCGCCGAACGGAACCCGCCCCCGCAGTAGAGATAGATGGGTGCGTCCTTCTCGGGCGCGAGCTTCTCGATGTCCCGTTCGATCACCCCACGCGCCGCGTGTGTGGCGCCGACCGCGTGACCGGCCATCCATTCGCGGTCTTCCCGCACATCCAGCAGTCGTGCCGGCGAGTCGCCCGCGAGGGCCTGCAGCGCCTCGTGGACGGAGACTTCGCGTACCTGTGCCCGTCGCGACTCGACGTGGGCGAGGAAACCCGGTGAATGATCCATGGGAGCGCGCGTAGGCGGATGACGGAAAGGCGTCTCGTTGGCCGGACTGGCGCCAAGTGACAGGCGACGGCAAGAAGGTGCGCCCCGGGACGACATGGCGGAATCGGCGCGACACGAATTTGCCGGCAGGTGGTCAATTGCGTCTTTCGCACTCACGGAACGCACCGTAGCATACCCTCGCCCGCCTCCCTTCCGCTCGACCCCTCCGGAGCGACGTATGTCCGTGGTACCAGGTACTGGTGTCAGTCGCGCCCGACCGACCTTCGCACTCTCGCTCATTGCCAGTGGCGGCCCCCTCGGCCCCGCCGAAGGCGATAACATTCGCCTTCGGGAGCTTTCGTGATGGGAACGAAGGGCCGGCTGTCCGTGATGATGTTCCTGCAGTACTTCGTGTGGGGTGCCTGGTTCGTCACCATGGGCACCTACCTCGGCCAGACGCTGAATTTCACGGGTGCACAGATCGGAAGCGCGTTCGGGGCCACGGCGATCGCCGCGATCGTGTCGCCATTTTTCATGGGCATTGTCGCGGACCGGTTCTTTGCCAGTGAGAAGCTGCTGTCCGTGCTGCATCTCCTTGGCGCCGCGCTGATGTACTTGCTGTCGCTGCAGACGGAGTTCGCGACCTTTTACCCGCTGTTGCTCGCCTACGCATTCTGCTACATGCCGACCCTGTCGCTGACGAATTCCATTTCGCTGCACAACGTCAAGGATTCGGCGCGCGACTTCCCCAAGATTCGCGTCTTCGGCACGGTCGGGTGGATCGTCGCGTCGGGCATTCTGGTGGGCTTCGTGCTGCACGCCGACGCACTGGCCATTCCGATGCAGATCTCCGCCGCGGGATCGCTCGCCCTCGGTCTTTTCTCGCTGGCGCTGCCGCACACGCCCCCCAAGGGCGCCGGCGCGCCGTTCAGCGTCCGCGACGCGCTCGGACTCGATGCCCTGAGCCTGCTCAAGCGCAACGACTTCAGGATCTTCGTGCTTGGCTCCTTCCTGCTGTGCATCCCGCTCCAGTTCTACTACGCGTTCGCGAATCCGTTCATGAACGAGATCGGCGTGTCGAACGCGGCGGGCGTCATGTCGTTCGGTCAGGGCTCCGAAGTTTTCTTCATGCTGTTGTTGCCGTTCGCACTGCGAAAGTTTGGCATCAAGTGGATCATGCTGGTGGGCATGCTCGCCTGGGCGTTGCGCTACTTCGCCTTCAGCCGCGGTGACGCCGGCTCGGGGATGTGGATGATCTATGCGGGCATTCTGCTGCACGGCATCTGTTACGATTTCTTCTTCGTGTCCGGCCAGATCTACACCGATGAAGTGGCCGGCCCCAAGGTGCGAGCCGCGGCGCAGGGCTTCCTCAATCTGGTCACCAACGGCGTCGGGTATTTCGTCGGTGCCTCGGTGTCGGGGTACGTGGTCGATCGCTATGTGACGACGGTGGCGGGTAGCGCAACGTCGCATGATTGGACGGCGGTGTGGGTGGTGCCGGCCATCGGCGCGATCGGCGTGTTTGTGGTGTTCCTGTTGCTGTTTCGCCCGTCGGCCACAGCCGACGCACCTTCCACCGTTCTGGCACACTGACTCCGGGTATGCTGATCACGACCATTACGCCGTTGCTCGAAGCGTGCTGTGATTCAATTCTCAGCGCGCGCACTGCGCAGGATCTCGGGGCGGGCCGCGTGGAGTTGTGCGGCTCCGGAACCGGTGGCACCACGCCGTCGCTCGGGCTCATCTCGCGCTGTCGCGATGAACTGTACGTCCCGCTGCACATCATGATTCGTCCCCACGTCAACGATTTCGTGTACAGCAGTGACGACATGGAAGTGATGCGCAACGATATCGTCGCCGCGCGCGCCCTTGGCGTGGACGGCATCGTGGTCGGGGTGCTGCACAGCGACGACCGCATCGATGTCGAGGGCATGGCATCGCTCATCCACTTGGCGCGACCGCTCAAGGTCACCTTCCATCGGGCTTTCGATCGCACGCCCGACGCGGTCGAGGCGATGGAGACGTTGCTGCAACTCGGCGTGAACTACGTGCTCACAGCGGGTCACGCGCCGACGGCACTGGACGGCGTCGATCGATTGCAGGCGTTGCAACGGCAGGCCGGCAATCGACTGACCGTGCTGGCGGGCGGCGGCGTGCGGCCGCACAACGTGCGCGATGTCGTCGCGCGCTCAGGCGTGCGGGAGATCCACGCCAATGCCACCGATCCGGCTAACGTGCGCGGCGTTCTCCTGGCACTGACCGAGTCGTGACCCATTCGCGGGCAGTCGTGATGCGCCTCCACCCGGTGCGCATCACGACGTTCGCGTGCGTGACAACGATGTTGCTGCCGAGGCTCGACGTCACGTCGGCTGACGTGATGTTCGCGCCGTCGCGGGCGGGGAATGCGTTGCATGCCCAAGCCCGGCCATCCGCGATCTCCGATGATCCGCTGCGCTACGCGATCATTCCGCGCCCGGAGGTTCTCACCGCACGCAGCGGCGCATATACCATTCGCGCGAGCACGATCGTGCACGCCGATCCGCTGTTCGTGCCCGCCGCGCGGCGCTTTGCGCGTGATATCGGCGGTGCGACCGGATTCGATCTCACGGTGCGCGCCACGAGCGCAGGCACCGGTGGCATTCGTCTCATTCGCGATCGCACGCTCGCTGCCAGGGCAGACGAGAATGGCGAGGAAGCCTATCGACTGGATGTGACGGCCAGCGGGATCGTCATTCGTGCGCGAGCGCCGGCGGGTGCCTTCTATGCGCTGCAATCGGTACGGCAGCTGCTGCCTCCGGACATCCTGCGCAGTGCACGCGTGGCCGGTGCAACGTGGACGGTGCCGTCGGTGCATGTCGAAGACACACCGCGTTTCTCCTGGCGTGGCGCGCATCTCGACGTGAGCCGGCACTTCATGCCCAAGGAGTTCGTCAAGAAGTACATCGACATTCTCGCGCTGCACAAACTCAATCGCTTTCACTGGCACCTCACCGAGGACCAGGGATGGCGCATCGAGATCCTCAAGTATCCGCGACTCACCGAGGTCGGCTCGTGTCGCGATCAGACGCTCGTCGGGCCATCCGTCGCTGATCCCGCGAAACGTGTCTTCGATGGCAAGAAGCATTGCGGCTTCTACACGCAGGACGATGTGCGCGAGATCGTGGCGTACGCGGCGGAGCGATACATCACCGTCGTCCCCGAGATCGAGATGCCGGGACATGCACAAGCGGCGATCGCCGCGTATCCGCAACTCGGCGTGCGCCCGGACACCACCGTCAGCGTGCTCGGCGTGTGGGGCGTGAGCGAATACATCCTCAACGCCGACGACCGCACGATCGCGTTCCTGCAGGACGTGCTGACCGAAGTACTCGCGCTCTTCCCCGGACCGTTCATCCACATCGGTGGCGACGAGGCCGTGAAGACGCAGTGGCAGGCGAGCCCGCAGATTCAGGCGCGCATCAGGCAGCTCGGACTCAAGGATGAGCACGAGTTGCAGAGCTGGTTCATCCGGCAGATGGACACGTTCCTCACCCAGCGCGGACGACGTCTCATCGGATGGGATGAGATTCTCGAGGGTGGACTGGCTGAGAACGCGACCGTTATGTCGTGGCGCGGCATGGACGGCGGAATAGCCGCCGCGAAAGCCGGACACGATGTGGTGATGGCACCGGGCAGCCACACGTACTTCGATCACTATCAGGCGCTCGACAAGAAGAGCGAGCCATTGGCGATCGGCGGATTCCTCCCGCTCGATACGGTGTACGCGTTTGAGCCGGTCCCGCCGAGCCTCACACCCGACGAGGCCAAACACATACTCGGCGCGCAGTCGCAGATGTGGACCGAGTACCTCCACACGCCCAAGGATGTCGAGTACATGCTGATGCCGAGACTCAGCGCACTCGCCGAGGCGCTCTGGAGCGCAAAGAGCCGGCGCGACTACGGCGATTTCTTGGCGCGCATGACCACGCACGAAAAGCGCATGCAGGCGATGGATATCAACTATCGGAAGTTTTCGCCGCCGGCGATCAAGTAAGGGCAACCACCAGGTTTCTGGTGGTGGGTTCGGGCGGCGCAATCGCCGTTCATCTCAAAGCCACAAACCCGTACCCGAAGTCGGAAACTCGGTGGTTGACGACCTTCCGGCCACGCTCCTCAGCCTGTCACCGTGGCTTCCATTCCCCCTTCGCCACTGCCGGCATGAAGCCCTTCAGCCCCCGCGGCGGAAACAGCACCGTCTTCTCACTTTCGGCGCTCATGTACGCCGCCATCAGCATCTCCACGACATCGAGTCCATCGTGGAACGTCAGCATCGGCTTCTCCTTGCCCAGAAACGCGCGCACGAAGTGACGATCCTCGGCTTCATAGCCGTAGGCCACTGCTTCACTGGCGATCACGGGCATCTGGCCGACCTCGGCGTTCTGCTTTTCGACGAGATCTTCGCCGGCCTTGCCTTTCACTTCGCGTGAGAAGAAGAGGTCGAGTCCCGACTCGAGCGAGTTCCACTTCATCGAGTACTCGGGCCCCAGCAACTCGGCGCTCAGTCGCAGGCCCGGTCCGATGAAGCTCCAGCTCGTCGTCGCTTCACCGATCGCGATGCGGCCATCCGGTGTTTCGAACTCCACGTTCACGCTTGCGTAGTCTTCCGACGGGGTCTTGGTGTAGTCGATGCCCATCGTCTTCTTGAGCTGCGCAGCGTAATCCTTGCGCGACCACTTGAGCGACGCGATGTGGCCGGTGATGCGCTTCACCTTGAGCGTGCGCAACGATTCGCCCGGCGGTGTGAGCAGCTGACGGCACACCAGCAGCGAGTGGCACATCATGTCGCTCAGCACGCCGCCGCCCTGATTCGCGCCGTTCCAGAACCACGGCATGTGCGGACCGCTGTGCTCTTCGGCGGCACGCGCGAGATACGGACGACCCGTAGCCGCCGCACCACGCTTCCACATCAGATTGTGCCCCGTCGTCACCTGCGGGCAGAAGAACTGGTTCTCGAGATAGCCGTGCATGATGCCCGTCTTCTCCACCAGCCGCAGCACCTCTGCCGCTTCCGCAACACCGCGACCAAGTGGCTTCTCGCAGGCGATGCCCTTGAGCGTGCCCTTACCTGACGTCACCGCATCACAGATTTCTTCGACGTTCTCGATCCGCGCGTGATTCGGTCCGTTGAGCCAGATCGCGTCGATGGCGGGATCGGCGACCATGTCGGTGATGCTCTTGTACGGCTTGCATTCGCCGACATCGAGTTCACGACAATACTTCGCCGCCGACGCGGCGTTCTTCGCGTTCGGGCTCCACACACCCAGGATATCCGCATCGCGAACGCCCTTCCACCCGAGCATGTGAAAGCGTGCGTTGAAGCCGGAGCCGATGAAGCCTACGCCGAGTCGGGAGGAAGTCATGGGATGTGCGGTGGGAGAGGCGGCGGTTGGGATGCGAAAAACTATGGCGAATGTACAGCGCGCAACGGTGTTCGCGAGCCGCGCCCATGATGCGTTCTCGAGCCTGCATGAAACGCCGACTCTACTTCGAGGTCAGCGCGTTGAGTCGAACGACGAGTGAACGCGGCTCGCCTTCGCGCACACGATCGGTGACCACCATCAGGTTTCCACCGGAAGAGATGCTGAACGATCCCCACGCGTCGCGCGCATAAATCTTTCGCGGCTCGCCGATGCGCGGCGGCGCGCCCGGTGTGAAAGGCGTCGCGAGAATCGCGCCCCCGTTGGCCGAGTAAAGGGTCCTCGAGTCACGACTCCACGCCGCATCATGCCCGCCTTCCGTGGTCACGAGGTAGCGCCCCGACGGCACGGGGAACGCACTGACAAATACGTCTTCGCGACCATTTTCATTCGACGTGTACGCCAACCACTTTCCGTCCGGCGAAATCGCCGGTTCCTTCTCGCTGAACGGTGTCGAGCTGTAGGGACGCACAACACCCGCAGAGTCGCGATGAATCACGCCAATGTCGGATCCAGCGGGTGCGCCCTTGGGAAGTCCGGCAATAGCAATCCACGGTCCCCACGCCGTAATCTCCTCCCCGATCGTCCAATCTTTCACAACCAAGGGAGGCGTGGGCACACCGCTTCCGTCTGCGGCGCGGACCACCAGCTCGCTTCCCCGCGTCCGGTACACGAGCGAATCGCCCGCGGCCGTCCACGCGAGCGAGGCAGCGTCTCCCGCAATCGGCGCACGTGCCGCGACACCTCGCGCAACGTCAAAGATCTGGGCTGCATAGGCGCCTTGGTCCAGCGCGGCCGTCATCGCGACATATGCGCCAGATGGTGAGAAGACCGGTCGTGTGAAGGCGCGAAACGGTTGCATGATTCGTGACACACGAACGCTGTCGCCCAGTCTGACGAGCGACATGCCGCTGAGCGCCGCTGTCGTGCGGCGTGTGGCCAGAACCAACGTGCCGTCCTCGGAGGCGGCGTACTCTCCATGCGCGAGAATGGGAGAGCGGCGTACGACACCAGCGGCAACGCGGACTCCCGGCCCGGTGGTGTCTCCACTCGCCGGGTCGAACGGGTATCGTATCAGACTGCCGTCAACACGCACGAGCAAGAGTGCGTGCGCCTGCTCCAGATACGTCGGCGTGGCACCAACCGCGACGTCATGCACTTTGCCGGAAGCGAGCGAACGCCACTGAATCACGGGCTCCTTGTCCGTCGCTGCGATGGTGTACAGCATCGCACGCTCGGCGAGAAGCATTTGCGGCCCGGCGAACTGCATTCCCAGGGTATCGCCCGGGAACACTGGAGTGGGTGTACTCCCGCTCACGGGCACAGCCAACATCTGCCCGCTCACGCCCACCCGGATAACATCATCGGTTCCCCACGTCGTTCCGCCAACAAATCCATCGGAGAGTGTGGCGATTGTCTGCGGCTCACCGGTGGAGAGTGGCAGCCGCCGCAACTCTCTGCCCGAGACAAAAACGATCTCGTCATTCCTGGGAGAGAACGCGATACTCACGCCGTTCTCCGTACCGGGCAAGCGGCGCACCGTCAGGTCGGTGAGATCCCGCAGGTACAGCTGGTGCGCCGCCGCCGCCGCCAACGACCCCGCTTCGCCACCCGTCGGCGTCGTGCTCCCCTGATACACCAACCAGCGTCCGTCAGGCGAGATTGCGAACATCCGTCCACAGCACACCAGCCGCAGCTGCACGGAGTCGGCCGGCAGTACTTCAAAACGCACGGATAACATGCGCGCACGCGCGACTGGTATGGCGCGCGACGCCATCGCGGCAGCGCCGATCGCAACACCAGCCACCAGCGCGATCGCTGCCACCGCGATGGCGCGACCCACACTGAACCGTGGTTGCGCGCCGACCATTCGCGGATCTGTGCTGAGCGCTCGCGCCGCGGCAGAGATGGTGATGTCCGACAGTGCCTGCGAGAACTCCTTCGACGACGCGAACCGATCGGCGGGCAACTTCTCGAGCGCCTGAGCGACGGCGCGCTCAACACTTTCAGGCACGGTGTCGCGAATTGTCCGCAGCGGTCGCGAACGCTCCGTCATCACCTTCGCCACGATCGCCTGCGACGTCGGTCCGGTGAACGGCGGCTCCCCCGCCAGCATTTCATACGTCATCGCACCGAGCGCGTAGATATCAGCACGGGCGTCGACGTTGCGCTCCCCCATTGCCTGTTCAGGCGCCATGTACTGCGGCGTGCCGAGCGACATGCCGGTCTGCGTCATGCGCGTGCCACCCGCCTGTTGCACCGCGAGCGCGATGCCGAAGTCGGCCACGATGGCGTGCCCATTCTGCAGCAGCACGTTCTCGGGTTTGATGTCGCGATGCACGATGCCGCGCGCGTGTGCGTACTGCAGCGCATCTGCAATCTCGCTGGCCAGGCGCACGGCCTCCGCGACAGGCAACTGACGCTCGCGTTCGAGTCGCGCGCGCAGTGTTTCACCGTCCACAAACGGCATCACATAGTACAACAGGCCATCGGCGGCGCCGGAATCGAACAGCGCCAGCACATGCGGATGCTGCAGACTTGCCGTGAGCTTGATCTCGCTCAGAAAGCGCTCCGGGCCGAGCATCGACGACAGCTCCGGGTGCAGCACCTTGAGGGCGACCCGACGATCGTGGCGCAGGTCGATGGCGAGATAGACCGTCGCCATCCCTCCGGCCCCAATCTCCCCTTGAATGCTGTATCGGTCGGCGAGCTCCGTACGCAGGCGCCGCTCGACCTCACTCATCGCACCATCAATCGACATCCTGGCCGCCGTCCGGCATGAACAGCGGTCGCGCCAATCCGCCCGAATCGTCGTAGAATCGCACGGCGTTCGGTGTCAGCGACTTGGCCAGCAGAATGATCTGCCCCGTGTGCCCGGAGAAGTGCTCCACGACGTGATAGATCGCGGCGAAGACCGTGGTCTCGCGCCCCTGAATCGTTCGTGGCTCACCGAGCGACGCCGCCTGGAGTCGTTCGAAAACGGCGTCGACGTCGCGCACCGTTGCCTCGAGCGCCGACAGCAGCGTCTCCAGATCGGGGCCATCCAGCGCTGCAAACTCGGCGTCGCGCTGCCGCACATCCGGCGCACCGCCGACGCCGCTCACGATCCATTGCTGCACGTTGCCCGTGAGATGCAGCAGCAGATTGCCGGCACTGTTCGACGAGGCATTCGGGCGCCACCAGAGTCGATCGGCGGGCAGCGTACGCAGCGCCGCGCGGAGCTTGGCCGGGTACTCGATGCAGAGGTAGTGTCGGGAGCGCTCCAGAAAGCGCGTCGCGGTATCGAAGGCCATATTGCTCAACATGCAGTGCGCGCTCCGACGGAGCCACCCGTCCCGGCGAATCGATGCGCCCGCCTCGTGACACTCGTCAATTGGGCATCGGCGTGCGACATTCCCGATCCCTCCTGCACCGAGTCCTCATGACCCATGCTGCCATCACCGGCTGGGGCGCGTGTATGCCGCCCGCCGTCCTCAGCAACGACGACCTGTCCACCTTCCTCGAGACCTCCGACGAGTGGATCACCTCTCGCACGGGGATGAAGGAGCGACGCATTTCGCATGTCAGCGCCATCGAACTCAGCACCGTGGCCTCGGCACGCGCCCTGGCCTGCGCCGGACTCGAGGCGGCCGATGTCGATCTCATCATCTACGGCGGCGTAAGTAACGACGAATTGGTGCCCAACAGCGCGTCCGGCGTGCAGCTCGCGCTTGGCGCGACCAAGGCGGCCGCCATCGACCTCAACACCGCCTGCACGAGCTTCTGTTACGGGCTCGCCACGGCGACGGCGATGATCAAGACGGGGATGGTGCGCAACGCGATCGTGATTGGTGTGGAGCTGATCAGCCGCTACATGGACTGGAGCAATCGCAATGTCGCCGTGCTGTTCGGTGACGGCGCCGCGGCCGTGGTGCTGCAGGCGTCGGAGAACGAGGAAGGACTCCTCGGAAGCGTGCTCGGCTGCGACGCGGAAGCACGACAGAGTCTCCGTGTGCGTGGCTTCGGCTGCAGCTACGCCGGCCTCGATGTCAACTTTGGCGACACGCTCTGGGACTTTGACGGGCAGGTGATCTTCAAGCGCGCGGTGCACGCGATGGCCGATGCGTCACTTCGCGTGTTGCGCGACAATGGCGTCACTGCCGAGCAGGTGGATCTGGTGGTGCCGCATCAGGCGAACCTGCGCATTATCGAATCGGTCGCCAGGTATGCCGGCGTTCCGATGGAAAAAGTAGTGGTGACCGTGCACAAGTACGGCAACATGAGCGCCGCCACGGTGCCCGTGGCACTGGTGGAAGCACTCGACGAAGGACGCGTGAAGCCGGGAAGCACGATTCTCATGCCCGCGTTCGGGGGCGGGCTGACGTACTGCTCGCTGCTGGTGAAGTGGGGTTCGCGCGTGACGCCTATCGGCACCTCCGACCGCCAGTTGCCGCCGTGCACCGAGAGCGCACTTTCACTTGTCAACAAGGTGCGCGCCACGCAGGATCCGCACGGTCGATCGCTGCGTGGGTTGATGGCACCGGCCTTCGTGGAAACGCAGTACGCGTGACCGCGAAGACACGGCCGACTACATCGGCAACTTCGACTGGATTTCGAGCGCGCGATCAAGGTGCTTCTGCAGAATCGGTGCAGCCTTGGCGATGAGGTCCTTGAGCTCCTGATTCGAGGCTGCATCAAGCGCCTTTGTTGCGGTCTCGATCACGGCGCGGTGATACGTGACTTCGTAGTCGATGTAGGCCTTGTCCCACATCGTGCCCTTGGCTTCCGCGTTGAGCTTGTCCATCTGCGTCTGCGCTTCGGCAACGCTCATGTCATTGGCTGGCGGCATCGGCGCGACGCCGAGTTTTGTGGCGAGCTCCTGCCCCATCTGCCGCAGCGAATGATGCTCGCCGGCCATCAGCTTGCCGAAGTCGCGAACGTCGCCGCTGGTGCCCTTCGTGGCGGCCACCGCGCCGCGCGCACTGTCGGCATTGCTCGCTTCATCGAGGATGTAGACGATGTTCGCGTCGGTGAGTGGCGCGGGGGTCATCGTGCTGGTGGTCATCGCCGAGTCATTCATCATTGCCGAGGTCGAGTCGGCTGTCGCATCTGTCTTCTTGTCGCAGGCCGTGACCGCGACGATTGCGATGCCGGCCATCAGAACCAATCGGTGATTTCGAAGCATGAAAATCCTCCAAAGCTGGTGAAGTTCAGCGTATCCGGCGTGTGAAAACGCACGTGCCGAGCAGATGCAGGAAGATGCACTGCAAGCATCGGTCCGTAATTCCATTGCTCATCCGTGCCACGGGCGACCGGTAGAAAAAGTCGCAGTGGGGTTGGCGCTCAGTAGACGTCCAGATCGCGCGCCAGGCGCACCAGGCCGGTGTAGCCGCCGCGGCGCACGCCGGCGACGAGCTCTGCTGGCGTTCCGCCCATCCAGACGATATGCGACAAGACCACACGCCTGATACCGCGTGTCGAAGCCATCGCGCCGATCTCGACGTCGCTGGTGTGAAAGGCGCGCATGTACTCGGGCCATTCGTTGCCGCCGGGCCGATCCTCGGGGCGCAGTCGCACGGCAGGATAGGATTCGTGTACCAGCACATCGGCGTCGCGCGCTGCGTCAAAGAGTTCCGTGGATGGACTCGTGTCGCCCGAAAGCACAAACTTGCGCGATGGCGTCTGCACCACGTAGGCGAATGCCGATTGCCAATTCCCATGCGGCACCGGTACGGCGGTAATGCGAACACCGGCGCTGTCGTACACCTGACCGCCGCGCGTTTCGGTCACGTGCACGCGCTGCCCGTCACGCTGTCCGCGTTCCAATCCTTCGGTGCGCACCGTGATATCCTCCGACCACGTGGCGAGGATCTGGTCGGTCATGCGACGTGTACCCGCGGGTCCGATGATCGCGAGCGGTGCACGACGTCCCATCACCCAGCTGGTCAGGATGACGTCGGGAAGTCCAAGCGTGTGGTCACTGTGCAGGTGGGTCAGCAGCACGCGCGTCATGCCGTCCACGGCGAGCCCTGCGGCAGCGGCGCGGCGCATCACCCCAGCGCCGGCATCAAACAGGAACAGGCGGTCGTCCACCGCCACCGCGTATGCGGCCCCCGCACGTTCCGGATCGGGGACTGGCGTACCCGAGCCAAGGATGATCAGGCAGCCGGCGGCACGCTGCGCAACCGAGCAACGATGCGTTTGCACGATGCGTCGCTGAGCCGACGCATCGGTGGCACACAGGAACAGGCCCGATGCCAGCCACCACGGCCACCATCGCACTTGGCTACGCGCCAGCGGCAACGCGCGTACGCTCACGCTCCACCAGCAGTCGACGCAGGATTTTTCCCGACGGCGACTTGGGAATGCTCTCCACGAACTCCACCTGGCGCACCTTCTTGTACGGCGACACGCGTTCCGCGACGAACTGCATGATCGCGTCCGCTGTGATCTCGGCACGTTTCACGATGAACGCCTTCGGTATTTCGCCCGCATCGTCGTCGGGGACAGGGATCACCGCGGCGTCGGCGATGGACGGATGCGAAAGCAACACCGCCTCCAACTCGGCCGGCGCTACCTGCAGCCCCTTGTACTTGATCAGCTCCTTCACACGATCGACGATGGCAAACCAGCCACGTTCGTCGACCACGGCGACATCGCCGGTTTTCAACCAGCCGTCGGCGGTGACACACATGGCGGTCGCTTCCGGCTTGTTGAAATACCCCTTCATCACCTGCGGCCCGCGAATCCAGATCTCTCCGCGCTCGCCCTGCGCCACGTCGTCTCCCGAGACAGGATCGACGATGCGACACTCGGTATTGGCAACCGGCGGCCCCACGGATTCCAGCGTTTCCGAATCGCCGTCGACCGGATGGAAGTGCGTGACCGGACTCGTTTCCGTCAGTCCGTATCCCTGCGTCACGCGCACGCCGAGTCTGTCCTTGCACGCCTGCGCAAGCGCACGACCGAGCGGCGCGGCGCCACTGGACACCCAACGCAGCGAACGCAGGTTGTATTGCGATACGATGGGATGCTTCGCCAACGCGAGCACAATCGGCGGCACCACGAACGCGACCGTTACTTCGTGATCCTGCAGCAACTGCAGGAACGGTTCGAGCTCGAAACGCGGCATGGAAATGATCGTGCCACCGGCGAGCAGGCAGCCACCCATGATGACCGTCATGCCGTAGATGTGAAAGAACGGCAACACACCGACGACAATGTCATGCTCGAGCAGTGCACCCTGCGCGCTCATCTGCCAGAGGTTGGCCACGAGATTGCGATGCGTCAGCATCACACCCTTGGGGATCCCGGACGTACCACTCGAATACGGAAGGGCCGCGACATCCGTCGCCGGATCGATCGTCACCGTCGGCGGTTCGTTGCCATGCGCGAAGAGCGCCGCGAACGGGATCACCCCTTCCAGCTCCGAATCCCCGATGACGATGATTTCGCGCACGCTGGATGCCAGGCGCGCCGCCGTTTGACACTTCTCCGCGAGCAGGGCGATGGTCACCAGACACACGGCTTCCGAGTCGGCAAACTGCGCGCCGATCTCTTCTGCCGTCGCGATCGGATTCACTGTCGAACAGACCGCACCGATCTGCGTGACGGCAAGAAAGACGATCGCAAACTCGGGAATGTTCGGACTCACCAGGCCGACCACATCGCCCTTGCGAATGCCGCGCGCATGCAGTCCGGCCGCCACCCGATGCACACCATCCGCCAACGCGGAATACGTGTAGGAACGGCCGGTGACGCCGCACTGGATGGCGATCTTGTCGGGGAGATCGACCGCGCGTCGCAGCACGAACGGCGTGAGCGACGTGTCGGGAATATCGACGTCGGGATATGGGCTGCGCAGCATGATCAGAACGCGCTAGAGGGAGGGAAACAGCTGCGGCAAGCTACTTCGTCAAGGCGACCTCGGCCAGCAGTCGCACTGCGTGCCGCACCATGGCACCGAAGCCCGTCACCGAAATGCGTTCATCCTTGCCGTGGGCGCGACGAAGATCAGTCTCCTCTTCGTAGAACCCGTTGACGCCGAACACCGGAATGCCGACGTTGCGAAACCAGAGTCCATCGGTGGCGCCGGTTTCCATGTACGGAATCACCGGGATGCCGGGATGCTCCGCCGCCACAACGCGCTCGATCATGGCCAGAAACGCCGCCGTTGGCACTGAGGGCCCGCTCGGATTCATCGGCCGGACCACGCGCACGGTGATGTTGCTGTCTGCCACGGCGCTCCGCAGCGCACGCACGATTGCCTCCTGCGCCGTGCCCGGCATGACGCGGCAGTTGACGGTGGCGGAGACTTCCTGCGGAATCGCGTTGGGCGCTGTGCCACCTCGCAACATGGTGGCCACGCACGTGGTGCGCAGAATCGCGTTCATCCACCGGTCGTTGAGCAACACCGTCTGCGCGCGCAGGTCATTGGGCTCACGCGCCAAGGCACTCATGGCCGCGCCCTGCTCCCCGCCCTCCACCGGTCCGCTCTTCTCCAGAAAGCTGCGTATGACCGGATTGATGGTCACCGGAAAGGTGTGGCGCCCGACGCGCTCGAGTGCGCGCGCCAGTTGGTCGATGGGCGTCTGCACTGGCGGAATGGAGCTGTGTCCTCCCGGTCCGCGCGCCACGAGCTCGAGATCGAGATACACCTTCTCGGCCGACTCGACACCGAACGACCGCACCTTCCCGTTGACGATCTGCGCGCCGCCCGAATCGAGGTTGAGCACATACTCGGCGTCGACCAGCGCGCGATGCCTGTCCAGGAGCCACACGACGCCGTTCTCGACATCGCTCTCTTCGCCGGCGGTCAGCGCGAGAACGAGATCCCGCTCCGGCACGAGTTGCTGCCGCTTGTAGCTGAGGAACGCGGCGACGATCGCGGCAGCGGGTCCCTTGTCATCGGTCACGCCGCGTCCGTACAGAAAGCCTTCCTTCTCGGTGAGCACAAACGGATCGGTGCCCCAATCGAGCCGCGGCGCTTCGACGACATCGAGATGCGCGCTGAACACGATCGGCTTGGCGCGCGTGCGACCACGCAACCGCACAATGAGGTTCTGACTCCTGGCACCCGCACCCATCACCATCACATCGGCGGGCGCAAAGCCCGCAGCGGTGAATCGTGCCGCCAACTTGCGCGACGCAATCGTGGTGGAACCGGTGCTCACCGTGGTGTTGATGGCGATCAGCTCTGCCATGACTTCGCGCGCCAGCGTCTCGGTCGTGCGGGCGGGCGACGGGCGGGCGCTACGCGCGGCGATGCCTTGCGCATGCGCCATCGACGCGCCGAACAGCAACGCGCCGATGGCAACCCTCGACCGACGCGTAATGCGTCGCACTACAGCTTCTTCATCGCGCTGGCGCTGGCTTTGATGAACGCCAGCGGGTCTGACGGGTTGTCATGCTCCATGAACCAGTGCTCGAGTCCCATCGTGCGACCGCGAGCGATGATGTTTTTGAAGTCGATCGTGCCCGCACCGACGTTCAGCATGTCGCGGCGAGGGAGCGGTCCTGCGTCCTTCACGTGGACGCACGTCACGCGACCCGGCATCGATGACATGATCTGCAGCGGATCCTTGCCGGCCTTCACCGCCCAATAAATGTCGAGTTCGAACTTCATGCTGGACTTGTCCGTCTGCGAGGTGAGGATCTCGTAGCCGGTGGTGCCGTCGATGGGAATGAACTCGAAGTCGTGGTTGTGATACCCGAAGCGCATTCCGGCCGCGTTGGTCTTCTGCGCGGCGATGTTCAACCGATCGGCCAAACGCTTCCAATCATCCCTGGTTTTGTACTGCGTCGGCATGACGTACGGCATGATGACCCAGTCGTGTCCCATCGCCTTCGCCGTGGCGAGCAGCGGGTCCCAGCCGGCATCGGTGGAAGGGATGCCCATGTGCGTGCTTGGCGCGGTGAGCCCGTGCCTTTTGAGCGTGGTCGTCCACCACGTCGGATTCTTGTCGTAGTAGCCCGCGAATTCGAGCTCTGTGATGCCGGCTGCGGCAATCGCGGCGATGGTGCCGTCGAGATCCTTCGCCATCGCGGTGCGCACCGAATACAGCTGCAGGCCGATGCGCTCGATGCGACGCGCGGTGTCGCTCTCGGCGTCCCGGGACGTCGCCGCCAGCAGCGACGGAAGCAGTGCGCCGCCCCCCACGCCCGCGGCCAGCAGGCGCAGGGCATCGCGCCGAGTCGTCGTCCGCACGTTGTGTTCGCTCATCTCACACATCTCCGGTTGCGAGCTGCGTCAGGGCATCGCCCGTGACGCGATAGACGGTCCAGTCATCCTGCGGTCGCGCACCCAACTGTTCGTAAAACCCGATCGCGTCAACGTTCCAATCCAGCACCGACCATTCCAGCCGACCACACCCTCGTTCGACGGCCAGACGCGCCAGATGCTGCAGCAGCGACTTTCCCACGCCGTCCCCGCGATGCGCCGGCTGCACGAAGAGATCTTCGAGATAGATCCCCGGTCGCGCAAGAAAGGTCGAGAAATTGTGGAAGAAGAGGGCGAACCCCGCCGCCTCGCTCCCGCGCTCGGCGATCACCACTTCCGCGAACGGCCGCGCGCCGAAGAGCGCCTCGTGCAGCAGCGCGTCGGTGGCCACGCATGCATGGCGCAGCTTCTCGTAGGTGGCCAAGCCTTCAATGAGCTCGCGAATGAGTGGCACATCGGCCGGCGTGGCGGGGCGAATGGTCGTGGTCATCGGTGCGTCAGTCGGTTGCCGTGCGCAGGCGCTCCGAAATGCGCTCGATGCGTCGCCTGTTCACGCCCATGTCGCCGCGCCCGACGCGCGACGCCGAACGGAAGCGGAAGACGCGCGCCGTCGAGTCGACCACGATGTCCACATCATCGACAAACCGAAACACCAGACTCCGGCATTCGGCGCGCACATAACCCGCGCGTTCGGTGACCACACGACTGCGCGGTTCGGCCAGCACCGCTTCGCGTGCGCGGCGCTGGGCGACATCCGGCGCATCGGTGAAGGCGACCGTCGGCACGCGCTGCGACGTACGCGTGGCGTCGCTGCTCACACAGTTCGGCGTGTCGGGGCAGGCGGCGAGCACATTGTCGGCGGTGGCGGCCTGCGGCCGATGCCAGTACAGCGCGAGCAGTGAAGCCATGAGCAGCGGGCGAAGGAAAGGGGTCAACGGAGTGGCACGGAATTCATCGACGCGTGTGCGTCCAGGTTGGCGAGGTGCGCGTGAGCTTCGAATCGTACTGGTACGTGCGCACGTGGACTTCGGGCACCAGGTCGAGTGCCATGCGCGCCACCACGAGTTCACTCAGCAGCGGCACGCGCTCTTCCAAACTTTGCAGCGTGTACGAACTCCCTGTCGGCGCGATGAGCAACTGCCGCACCGGCGGCGTGCTGCGACTGTGCCCCAGTTCACGAACCCCATCGCTGGACATCTGGATCAGCGAGTCGCCGCCCACCGTCACGCGCGACGGATCGCCCGGCACCGGCACCAACCACACCTCCACGAAGCCACGCTGTGGCAGCGCGATGGGAATGAACGAGCCCACGGACGCTTGTTGCGCCAATGGCGAGGCGAGTCCACGAAGCAGTGCACGCGCCGTGCCACTCACCAGCGCCGTATCCACTGCATCGGTAACGACCACGCCGCTCCCACGCACGGCGAATTGCCGATGCACCTGCATCCCCGGTCCATCGTCGGTGAGTTCGCCGAACACGCCGCGCCATTCGCGTCCCTGCTGCAGGCACGTCATCGACCAGCGTCGCGGCACACTGCCCAACGTGCCACTGCGGAGCGCGTTCACGGTCGACTGCATGCACCCCAGATAGGCCAGCGCGGCGCTCGCACGCGCGTCGCGATACGCGAACAGCTCCTCGAACGTGTCGGGAATGCGCAGCGTCGGCGGCAGCTTGGGTGGCGCGGGAGCGCCGGCCGGGGGACGCGCGGGTGTGACGGGCGGCGATGTGCGGGTCTGCGCCTGTGCGGGGGCTGCCGTCAGCGACATCGCCAGGAGCGTGGTCGTGAGCAGCGCCGCTATTCCGAACACAGTGATCATGAAGCGAGGCACGCAGGGCGTCACGTAGTGCGTCAGGACGAGAAAGCGGCGGGGGCGTTGGCGACAGCGCGGCGAGGCCGCAATCCGGCGGAAACCCGGCGGAAACTCCGTGGTTCCGATGCTGCAATCTACGCGCGCGCCGCGGCCGTCAGTGCCTGCGCAGGCGCCGCGTTGCCCTCCACCGCCCACGCCACCACGGCGCGCGCGCACAGCGCCCCGATCACGTTCCCGGTGCCGCTATAGGCGCCGATGGCCCAGACGTTCTGGCGTACCTGCTCCAGCACCGGCAGACCGTTGTCCGAGAAGGCAGCGCACGCGGCCCAGCGATGGGTGATCGGTACACTCACCCCAAGCTGCTCGCGCACGAACGACTCGAGCAAGTGCTGCACCGGCTCGGTGGGCTGCGCGTCCAGACTCCACTCGCTGGGCCCCGCGCGGTCCCGAAAGCCGCCGATGGCGATGGACCCGTCGGGCAACTGCTGCCAGTACTCGTAACCCTCGCGGTAGTACATCGGGCACGGCACCACGCGTTCGGTGGTGGGCGCGGTGGCGAGCATCTGCAGGCGCGCCGTCCGAACCCGCCCGACGAGCTCGGGCAGCAGCACTTCCAGACGCCCATCGACCGCCACAAACACGCGACGACAGGCCACGGTACCGGTGGCCGTGTCGACGCGATCACCGCGCAGCGCGGTCACCGGGGTGCGCGCGTACAGCCGTGCGCCGCGTTCGATCGCGGCCCGCGCCAGAATTCGACAGCGGGCCAGCGGATTGAAGGCGGCATCCACCGGAATCGTCAGCCCGATGCCGTCTTCGCCCTCAAACCACTCGCATGCCAAGCCGTCGGCGTGCATGGCGGCCATCTGCGTCCGGCAGTCCTCCACCTCGACGTCGCTGGCCGCGAGACGCCGCGATCCGACAAAGCGCACCGTGCCAGGTGCGGCCTCCGCGATGCGATGGATCTCGCGGAGCGTCGCCCGATAGATGGCGAGGGCGCGCTCGCGGCCGTGCAGGCGGACCGCGTCGTGATAGAAGTCGTACGCGCCCGCCAACAGGAATCCGCCGTTGCGCCCCGCCGCGCCGGCGGCCACGTCGGCGGCGTCGACCGCCACCACACGCTCGCCGCGATCGAGCAGCTCGTGCACGAGTGTCAGTCCCGATCCACCCAGTCCAACGACGCAGTTCTCTGCGACCTGGTCGCCGTCCATCGCGGACAACGGGGTCCACTGCGCATCATCCCAGACGGGGACGTTCTCAGCGACCACGCGGACTCCCCGGCGCAGCACCGGCGACTCCCGCTCCTCCCGCGGAGCCCGCACCCGTCGCGCCCGCACCCGTCGCGCCCGCACCCGCGGAGCCCGCACCCGTCGCGCCCGCACCCGCGGAGCGCGCACCCGTGGCGCCCGCACCCGTGGCGCCGCCCGGCCCCTCGATGGCCGGCGCGATGCGATAGACGCCATTGCGCTCGCCCAGCAGGCCCACCGCGGCGTCGATGAGCGGATCGCGCTCGCTGTCGTAGAGCGCGGGCGTCCAGGGGATCGTGAGATGTGGCGCGACGCCCCGACCTTCGATCGGGCGATGATCGGGGCCGAACTCGAGCCAGCGCGGCACGGTGAACTGCCAGCCGTTCCCCAGCACGAACGTCGCTGGATTGCCGGAAGCGCCACCGGTCGTGTCGCCGATGACCATGACGTTCGGGAGTGTGCGCATCGCCGCCACAAAACTCTCGGTGGCGCTGAAGCCTCCGCGGCCCGTGATCACCACCACGGGGCGCGTGAATTGCCACGGACCACGCGGCGAGATAACACGCGCCACCGGCGCATCGAGATCGGCAATCGCGGGACCGTTGCGCACCTGAATGTACGAGGCCACGACTGGGCGCGACGTGAAGCGCGACACGATCGCCAGCGCCGTCGCGTCGCTGCCGCCGCCATTGGTGCGCACGTCGATGATCATCCCCGAGGCGTCGCGCATCCGCGCCAGCACCAGATCGAGCGAAGCGACGTCGATGGGTGCCTTCCACGAGCCGATGAACAGGTACGGATAGCCACCGACCATCCCCTCCACGGCACCACCGGCGCGCGTCACAATCCCGGCGTCACGCAGCGCCCGCTCCCAGCGGCCGCGATCGAAGTTGGCCATGGCGGACGGACGATACGTCGGCACGACGGACCCGCGCGGATCAACGAACCAGACGTGCAGATCCCGCAGCGGCTCGAGCATCTCGCGCGCGATCGCAATGAGCTCGTCCTGTGAACGCGCCCGTACTGCACGCGGGCGATAGGTCGAGCGCTGCGCCTTCCAATCCATCCCCTTGTACTCGAAGGATGGATAGAGCGTCTGGAACCGCTCCCATAAGTAGTCGAATTGCGCCGCGTACGACGTCTGGGGCTGTGTCGCGGGGGCGGCGGTCGTGCGCGGCGTGGACGTCGACGTGCACGCCATGGCCACAAGGGCCAACGCGGCGAGAAAGAGGCCCTCACGCGCGACGCGTTTCATATTCAGGTCAGCCGCCGAGATTCGCCGCGACTTGTCGAGCCAGCACGGCCAGCGTCGGTGACGCCTGCACGGATTCAGCGAACAGGCGCTGAAAGGCATCGCCTTCTGCATCGGCCCGCAGCAGTGCGCGCGCCCGATCGAAGAGCGAGGCCGCTTCGGCCGTGCCCAATGGCGACTTCTTGTCGCTCGTGCGCTCGTCGATGAGGAGAACGAACTGCGCCATCGGCCGCAGCCAGTCGAACCACGGATCGTTGATGACGAGCTGCAGGAACGCACTGTTGTTGGCGACACGACCGCGGACCCGCTCGTACCGCAGGCGCTCCACTTCCAGCAGCGCGCGATGCACACGCAGCAGTTCGTTGCGCGCCTTGTCCAGGCGGGCAATGTCGGCGGCCGAGGCCACCGGAAGCTCCGTTGGCATCACGCCGTCCTGCGAACCGGACTGCCCCTCGTCTGCCATGCCTGCGGCTCCTGCCTTGTGCGGTGATCGTCAATCCGGCGCAGCCGTCATACCGCGATGGGCCAGCAGTGTTTCGGCAACGATGCAGCAATGATTCGGTGGGACGACGACGTCTGCGGTGGTCACCGAGTCATAGACGACTCAAATATGTCACGAAGTAGCAGCCACGGCACGCGCCGTCCCACCGCACCGGCTAGCCAGAGCCCCCGTCGGCAAACGAGACGGGAATCACCCGAAATGACAACGCGCGCTGAAGGCGAAATGGATCCGCCTCCAACGCGCGACGATTTGAGCACAAACACGGCAACGTCGACGGGCTGCGCGAGCCTGCAACGCCTCCCGGACTGGTCGGTCGAGCAGCGACTAGAAGCTCGTGCCGATCGAGAAGAAGAACAGCTGGCGGGCGCCCGGCTGCAACGTCTGGATGTCGCCCTTGACCGCGAAGCCGCCGGTGCCGACCGAAGAGATGTAACTCTCGTCAAGGAGGTTCACGGCGTTGAGCTGCAACAGGATGTTCTTGGCCGCGCCAATACGTGCGAAGCGATATCCGATGCCCGCATCAACGGTGGTGTACGACGGCACGGAGAGATCGTTCTCGATGGTGATGAAGCGCTTGTCCACGAAGCGCGCGCCGATCGACCCGTTGAATCCGGACTGGGCAAAACGCAGCGTCGAACTGGCCATCAGCTGCGGCGCGTCGACCACGGACTTGCCACCAGAGCGCACGGTCGTCGTGCCGGTCTTGTAGTCGTCGTTGATCTTCGAACTGTTGTACGATGCGGAGTTGGCCCAGTTCACGCTCGACGCGAGCTTGAGGTTGAGCAGCCCTTCGACGCCATACGTGGAGACGGTGCCGACATTCGAGATGACCGACGCGCAGGTGGCGGTGAGCTGGCAGTTGGCCGTGCCGACGAGCCGATTGCGATAGTCGATGGCGTAGCCCGACACCGATGCTTCGAGTTTCTCGCGGCGCGTGCGCACGCCGATGTCCACCGAAGTGGCGCGCTCCGGCCTGGTGTTGGCCTTGAAGGCCTCAAAGCCGGCCGGCGAGAGGTTGTAGATCCCCGACTGCGGGCTGAGTGGATATTGATTGACGTTTTCCGAGTAGTTGGCGAACAGCTGATCGGTGCCGTTGACTATCCACACCGCTCCAACCTGCGGCAGGAAGTTTCCCTTCGCCTCGACACTCAGCGCAGGGCGGTTCGGATCGCCAAACGTCTTCGCGTTTGCCGTATTGCCATTGCTCTTGAAATCGGCCTGCACGTTCAGGTACTTGGCGCCGTAGGTGAGCTTGAGACGTTCGGCGAAGACGTTCGTGTTCTGCGCGTACAGTACGGTGGACGTGATGTCACCCGTACGATCGAAAAACAGGCGAATGTTGTTGTTGAAGTCGACCGCCGGACCTGTCTGGAAATTCTTGAGCCCCCACCCCTGACGACGAATGTTCGTCTCGTTGCCCTCGTACCAGACACCGGCCTCGAATGCATTGCCCGCCACGAGCGCGGACAGCTTTGCATTGACCCCGCCCCGCTGACCGTCGTACTGCGTCTGGCGGAAGAAGATCGGATCGGGGCTCCAGCTGCTGGGCCCGTACGTGGGCGCGTGCCAATCGCCGTTGCCCTTGTTGGCGTGGAAGTACGGCTGCACCGAGAGATGCGTGTTGGCGCCCAGCGTGAAATCGGCCAGCAGATACGTCAGGTGATCGCGGCGTGCACCGAGTGATGATTGCCAGTAGGCCTCGTCTTCCTGCCCGGACGTGCTGGCAAACTGCTTGGCGAGATTCCAATCGGAGAACTGATCCCAGTCGCGGCCACTCTGGTTGTAGCGGCGCAGCGAGAAGTCCGTGTAGTCCGCCTCGCTGCGATTGGAGAAGGCGTAGTAGCCGGTGAACTTGGCCGGCCCGAAGAACACGACACTCTTCGCATTCACCTGTTCGAGCCACGTCTGTCCATCTCGGAAAATCCCGTTCTGACTGAGCAATCCCTTGTTGATCGGAGAAGCGATTTCGCCGGCGCCTTTCCACTTGTCGTTGTCCTGTCGCGTGTAGCTGAGGTACGCACTGGCGCCTTTCTCGCCCGACGACCAGAAGCCCGTGTCGAAGCGGCCGGTGGTGCGGAAGGTGTTGGCCCCCCCGAAGGTCTGCCTGAGACCGAGCGAGCGTCGCACGCCAGGCGCGTCCGAGGCATACTGCACAACGCCACCCAGGTTGTTTGCCGATGACGTGCCGAGCGCGCCACTTCCCTGCGCAACGCTGGCACCGGCGAGGTTCTCGGAGTCCACCGCGCGTCCGATTCCCAAGCCGTTGAAGTTGCCGTAGCTCATGTCGCCGAGCGGAAGTCCATCGAATGTCTGCCCGACCTGCTGCGTCTGAAAACCACGCATGGTGATGCGATTGGACCATTCGTACTGGCCCCACGGATCGGAGCTTTGGAAGTTCACGCCAGGAAGACGCTCCAGTGCCTTGAGGGGCGTCGTGCCAGCGGCTCGTTCCTGTAGCTCGCTCTTGCCCAGTCCGTTGGCCGCGCGGGCCTCGCCCTGACCGGACGCGGTGGCGGTGATCTGGACGGTGCCGAGTTTCTGGGTGGTGTCCTTTTTGGCCGTCGTGGAGGTCGTGGACTGCGCGTCCAGCTGCGCGGCACACAGGGTGAGCCCGGCGATCTGGAGGATGCGCTGGCGCATGGCGTGTCGATGCTCCGAAAGTGAGATGACATGAGCGACCCGGAGGGGGTATCGGATCGTCATTTTCGGTCGGGCCTGTCACAGAACCGTGAGGGAATCACGACGGCGAGGTATCGCGCCGTCACCGATTGACCTCAGGCGGGCATCGGCGCGCGTGGCTCCTTCTGCGGTTGCGAGTGGCGAGTTGTGGCGATTGGTCGTCGTCCTGCCGAGATTGCTTGGTCGCGGTGCCGTACAGACGTTCGGCGCATCGTCCAACAGACCGGAGACCGGATCGTGTCGTTCCCGCAGGTCATTTTGCTTGTCGCATCGCGCCGAGGCGTTCGCATCGCGACGGCGCTCTTGTTGGCCTCCAACGCGGTTGCCGCAGGCGGTGCCCTCGCACAGCCGACGACACAGTCCGCGCCCGCGGCCGAGAGGTCGAGCGCGGTCGTCATGGACAGCATCAGCGTCTCCTCGTTTCGATGGCTGCCACCGCGTGATTCGTATACGGCGTGGGTTGGCGGGTCGGTGGCCACGCTCACCGCGTCGGACAACGAGAATGTGAACGGGTACATGCGCATTCTCGGCGTGCAGTGGGCGCGCGACCTGTTCGCGTGGCACGGAGCCCGCTTCAGCTGGGTAACGGAAGCGCTGCCGCTGATGCTCGTGAACAGTCGCGCGCCGACCCGGCGCATTCCACCCGCGTTACGCGATGCGTCGCGTGCGCCCGATCCTGCGGCGCTGGCCAGGTATCAGCCGCACGACAGCTGGGGTTTCGGCATTGCACCGCTCAGCGCGCAGGCGGAGATCACGCACGGTGAGCGGTTGTCGAGCGTATGGCAGGTGACGTCGGGCGCCGCGTGGTTCAGCAAGGTCGTGCCATTCGGCCGCGCGACGCAATACAACTTCACCGTGAATCCCAGCGTGGCCATGCAATGGCGCGCGACCTCGGGGACACGGTTGTCGTTCGGCTACACGTTGCATCATCTGTCGAACGCGAGTTTTGGCGGGTCGAATCCCGGGATGAACTCGCACATGTTTTTCACGCGCATCACGACCGAACGTGGACGTTGAGGCGACTACGGCGTGATCACCCGCGGCTTGGCGGGCTGAGTGCCGTTGAGCTGCGGACGCGGACCGTTTCCCACCTCGATCACGAGATCCTTGAGATAGTTCGCGATTTTCGCGAAGTGCGGATAGTCGATGAACTCCGGCTCGTCGCTGCGCTGGTGATAGTCGCCATGGAGCCCGGTGAAGAAAAACGCGATGGGCACGCCCGCGCGCGCGTAGTTGAAGTGATCGCTGCGGCCGTAAATGTTGTTATAGCCACCCCACGCAATCGGCTTGTCGAACTTGTAGTCGAAGTCGAGCGGCATGCTGCGCTTCCTGTTCACCGCCTGCACCGTCTCGCCCAAATCCTTCGAGTCGAAGAAGGAGCCGACGACGCCGACGTAGTCGTTGCCACCGCCCGGGATGTCGTCCGCGCGACCGCGTCCGATCATGTCCACGTTGATCTGTGCGACGATGGAATCGAGCGGCAGGGTGGGATTGGCGACGTAGAACGCCGAGCCGACCAGGCCACCTTCTTCGCCCGTGTGCCAGACGAACAGCGTCGAACGCTTGGGCTTCACCGGCATCGCCTGCATGGCTTCGGCGATTTCGAGCACGCCCATCGAGCCTGAACCGTCGTCGTCGGCGCCGTTGTTGATCGAGTCGAGACGTGGCTTCGGATAGATCCGGCGGATGCTGTCCATGTTCACCTTGTAACCGTCGGCGTTCATTTTGCCGGCTGCGTTCAACTGATTCATGTCGTTCGCCAGCAGATACCGATTCTTTACGATGTTGAAGGCTCGAATCGAATCCTTATCCACCGGCGTGGTGATGCCGACGTGATCGTTGTGCGCACCGATGGCGACATACTGGTGCTTGAGTTTCGGATCGCTGCCAGGGATGACGGCGACGACATTACGCGCCCATTCAGTCGGCAGTTCGACGAAATCGAGCGAAGCGGTGACAACGCCGCCCGTTGCGCCGGGGCTGAGCGCGTCGATCGGCTTGCCCTTGAACAGCTGTGCAGCTGCGTCGCGGGTGAGGCGCAGCGTGGCCTGCGGAGAGAGCGTCGCTGTCTGCTGCTGCATCTGCGTGGTAAGCTCGGCGAGACGGAGGGTGAGCAATGCAACAGAGTCCGTGGGCGGCGGAGGCGCGCGACCACCGCCCGGTGCGCCGCCACGTCCACCACGACCGCCGGCGCTCGACGTCGCGACGATCGGTTCGTTGACCGCCGAACGCTGCGCAGGCGTGAGTGCATCGAGATCGACAATGGCGATGGCCGCCGCGTCCGGATACGTCGACTGCTGCGCTCCGAACGCGCCGGGTCCAGCACCGCGACCTTGCGGCGCCGCGGGCCGATCGGCGGGCTTCATGACAACCAGCTTGCCGACGCTCTGCTCCTTCGCGATCCATGAGGCGGAGTCGCCCACGACACCACCGTAAATAACGCTCGCGTTCGTAATCGTCCGCGGCGCGCGCGCGCCGGGCACCGCCACCCACTCCGTGTTCCACGCCAACGGATTGCCGTCGAATGTCAACCGCGAATGGTTGGTGAACTTGCGCAGGTGATACGGCAGCACCTGAAAGTATGTGCCGTTGTCGCCCGCGGGCACGAGCCCCATCCGCTTCATCTCGGCGGCGATGTAGTCCGTGCCCTTCATGTTGCCGACGCGACCGACCTGTCGGCCAAGCATCGAGTCGTCCGCAAACTGATAGAGTCGGATCTGCAGGTCGCGCACATCGATGCCGGCCTTGGTAGGCGCCGGCGCAACGCGCTGCGGATTGCCGTACACGTTGGTGCGAGGCGCCGACTGCGCGGACAACGTCGCGGCGGCGAGCGACGCGGAGACGGCGACGGCAAGACAATACGAAATGGTGCGAACCAACGGCATGAAGGCTCCGGCCGAGGAGAGGGCGGTGGGGTTGGGTTGAAGCAGTCTGAGCGACAGGTGGTGCATGAAGAAGAGACGCGCGGCAAGGCGGCGACGTTGGGTGCGATGGGCCGGCGGCGCTGGAAGCCAATCATTCCGACGTAGAGGCCATCATGTCTCTGGCTTCGGAAGAGCGGACGCTGCTATTTTCATGATCAAATGAAGCCAACACCCCGATGAGCCCGCCGCTTACTGACCCGACCGGAGACGGCGTGACCATCCCGCCGCGGACGCCTGACGCCCCACCGATCGCGCCCGCCCTGCGCGAGCTCTTCGACATCATCCGACCCCTTGGCGTGGGCGGCATGGGAGCCGTGGGTTCACCATGCGCTACATCGATGGCGAGTCGCTCGGCGATCGACTTCGCGACCGCGACACTCTGCCGGTGAGCGAGACGGTGCGCGTGCTGCGCGAGGCCGCGTGGGGATTGGCGTATGCGCATGCGCGCGGCGTCGTGCATCGCGATATCAAGCCCGACAATATCCTGCTTGATCGCGCCTCTGGCCGAGCAGTGGTCACGGACTTCGGGATCGCACGCGACCGCGGGAACGATGCGAGTGGACTGACGATGGATGGACACGTGCTGGGGTCGGTGCACTACATGAGTCCGGAGCAAGCGTCTGGTGAAACGGTCGACGGAAGAACCGATATCTATGCGCTGGGCGTGGTCGGATTTCGTGCACTCACCGGTGCACTGCCCTTCGATGGATCGCCGCAGAGTGTGCTTGTGGCGCATGTGACGCGACCGGTACCCTCAATTGCCACCGCTGCGCCGCACGTGCCGGACAGTGTCGTCGCCGTGATTGAGCGATGTCTGCGCAAACGCCCCGAAGACCGCTACGCGACGGCCGATGAGCTGGCGAACGCGCTGGATGCGGCGATGCGCGACGCCGAGGCCGCGGAGCACACCGTTGCCGACGCCGCCCCTGGCGGTGTGCTGACGGAGCAGGAGGCGTTAGCGGTCTGGCAGCGCGCCGCGCAGTTGCAGGCCGAAGCGGCGCGCCGCATGGAGCGCACCGCGAAGCTTCAGGCACCGACGACCGCCGACCACGCTGATGCGGCGAGCGGGAGTTATCGCGTGCGCGATGTCGAAGCGGCCGCCGTGGAAGCGGGCATTTCTCGCCAGTATGTCGCACTGGCGCTGGCGGAACGTCGCACGCAGGCACCGGGGGTCGTCGTCCCGGTCATCAGCGAGCGACTCGACCGCCAGTTCACCAGCATGCTGGGCACCGCAGATCGCGCGATCAGCGTCTCGCGAGTGATCAACGCGTCGCCCAAGGCTACGCTGGCGGCGATCGACACGGTGTTCACCGCCGCGCCGTACAAGCTCAAGTTCAATGACGCGGTGAACGGCCACCCTCTCGATGGTGGCGTCCTGCGGTTTACGATGCCGCGCCTGACGACCAGCGGCCTCGCGAATCTGTTCAGAATGACGTCCAAAGACAACCGGCTGGCGTACCGATTGGAGCAGTTGGAAATGTTCGATCTGAGCGTGACGCTGAACGCGCGCGGAACGGCCGAACGGCCGACGTGTGAGATCGTGATTACCGGTGATTTGCGAACAGGTTTGCGTCGAAACCTGTACACGGATTGGGGCATGATGGGCTTTCACGCGGCGATCGCGGGCACTGGCGGTACGTCGGTACTGGCCGGCGTTGTCGGGTCAGCGGCACTCGCTGCCATTCCCGGCCTCGCACTGGGTGGGATGGCGGCGGTTGCGACGCTGATCTGGTATAAGTGGTTGTATCGCCAAGTCCTCGAAAAGACGGTGGCGGAGCTGCAAGAGCTGATGGCCGCTATTGAACGTCACCTCGCGCGCGAACAGCTGTTTCGTGCGGAGCCTGAAGCGTCGTTGAGGTTCTTCGGCGATACGCCGGAGACTAGCCATCGAACGTGATCACCGTATGTCGCGACACGCGCAGATCCTGTACGAACTCGTCGCGACGGTACGCATGCTCAATGAAGAGCATTCCGGTGTGCATCCCGTGTGCCTCCTCAGTCAATGGGATGCGTGCCGCTCGAAGCCGCGGTGACGCAGGACCCGGTGGCTGCGCGACGCGCGGCGAGTTCGGCGCCTAGCCGGAGCGCGGTTGGCGTGGTGGCGAGACCGCCGAGCGCGGTGCAGCGATGCTCGCGCGGCATACGCGCAGCAACACGTCGTGCGGCGTCCACGACCTCGTCAAAGGGAATCATGGCGTCGAAGCCGGCAAGCGCCATGTTCGCACAGGAGACGGCATTGCTGGCGGCGAGGACGTTCTTGCCGAGACACGGAATCTCGACACGTGCGGCCACCGGATCGCAGATGAGGCCAAGCATGCTTTGCAGCGCCATGGACGCGGCGCCGGTGGCTTGGGCAAGCGTACCGCCGGCCAGCGTCACCAGCGCCGCGGCGGCCATCGCGGCGGCCGCACCGCCTTCGGCCTGACAGCCACCGACTTCGGCAGCGAACGTCCACGGGCCGGCGATGAACACGCCGATCAGCCCCGCGGCAAGCATGGCGCGCGCCATCGCGACTTCGTCGAGGTTCATCTCCTCGGCCACCGCGATGCACGATGCCGGCAGCGCGGCGCACGCGCCCGCTGTCGGCGCGGCGACGATCACGCCCATGGCGCTCTTCACTTCCATCAGCGCGGTCGTGTAGAGCACCGTGCGATTGAGCACGCCGGCGTTCAGCAGCGCGCCGCGTTGCATCTTGTCGGCGAACCTGCCGGACTGATGCCCGAGCAAACGATCCGCGTACGTGGTGCCGGCAATGCCCTGTGCGATGGAGCGGCGCAGAATGCGCACGATGTCGACCATCATGCTGAGCACGGCCTCTTCGCTCAGTGCGCCGCGCACCATCTCGTAGTGCACGGCCCACTGCCAGAGCGGAATGCCACGTCCCGCGTCGAAGGCAAGGAGTTCAGTGCAGGTGTTGAACGGCAGCACTGCGTCAGGCTGCGTCAGGACCGGCAACACCGGGTTGAGTACGCGACCGCCGACCTCCACACGCGCGCCGCCGTCAAGTGACACTGGCTGGCCATCGATCTGCCGCACGTCGATCATGCCGCCACCGGTCGAGATGGCGATCATGGTGTGCGTTTCGCGTGCATTCGAGAGCGTCAGTCGGTAGGTGTTGGGGTGCGGGTCGTGACAGTCGATGTAGCGGATGTCGACGACGGTGCCGGCCTCGCGCAGCGCACGCGCCGACTGCGGGAGTCGCTCGTCCGCGGCATCCCAGCCGAGGAATCCGCCGAAGAGGCCCATGTCGGAGCCTTGGCTTTCGTGCGTGTTGGGGAGCGACCCGTTGACATCGAACTCGATAAGCGCGTGCGCGATGTCGTTGGTCATCAGGTCGCGCGCGAGCCGACCGATGCGCAGCGCGGCGGCGCAATGCGAGCTGGACGCGCCGCGCATCACGGGGCCGATCACATCGTTGAAAATGCTGACGGGCATGGCGGTTACCGGTTCCGGTCGTTGGACTCGAATCTCACGAGTTGGTTCACGGCGATGCGATGCTCCGCGCTCATCGTGCTCCAGCGTACGATCTCGTTCAGGGTGCGGCGACAGCCCGTGCACAGTTGCTCGGCGCCAATGATGCACACCTTGACGCACGGGGACTGCGTGGTGGGGACGAACATACGCACTTGTCCGGATGGTACGTGCGTTCGGTGTGGCCGACGAGCTGGTTCGGGTAGAAGTAGACATCGCGCAAATTGCCTGCGGCGTGGCGCGCGGCCTCATCGTTGAAGTGCGTTGACCCGATGCGGCCGCTCTCGCCGCCGGCCGTCACGGCCTTCGCACGCATGCTGTCGCCGAATTCGACGACGGCCACAAAGCTGTTGCCGGCCACGCCAAAGCGCTTCTTCGTTTGCGGATAGTTTACCGCAGAGAACGACGCCAGCGAACCCCATTGCCCCGTCATGAACGGCACCGGAAGACTTGGCTGGCCATCGTCGAACCGATGCATGATGTCATCGGTCACTCGCTGAAAGCGATTCACCTCGCCCCAGGGCGTGTTCCACTGCCCGAATGCGGCCGTGAGTGAATCGGTCGCGGCCACCAACGCATCGAGTTTATCCGACGCGCTCGATTTCTCGCGCAGCGCTGCATACGACGCGAGGTCTTCGTTGTCGGACACGCCGAGTACGCGGCGCCAGAGCGCTTCGCCCCGGTAAACGGCGAGTGTGGTCGGTACGGAGGTCGCACTCCAGCGATAGTCCCAACCGCGCAACTCGCTCATCGGCTCGGCGAGCGTCGTCTTGCGTGCATCGCTCGACGGCAAGTCGTCCTACGCGGCGAGCAGCGTCG
>Ga0163144_10004468_pt1 | contig 31473 bp, 31 predicted proteins | sample OliLak19BULKMAT1_FD_123175 | JGI IMG/M metagenome (GOLD analysis project Ga0163144, IMG submission 123175) | Freshwater microbial mat bacterial communities from Lake Vanda, McMurdo Dry Valleys, Antarctica - Oligotrophic Lake LV.19.BULKMAT1 | ecosystem: Environmental > Aquatic > Freshwater >... | reverse complement strand
GCTTCATTTAATCCACCTAATTCTCGCCGTCATCGCCCTACGCACATGGTGGCACCAGCCCATCGAACAGGCTGCCGATGATTCACTGTTCACCGATTCACCGTCGTCAGTCCACCGTCGTCAGTCCTCCGTCCTCCGTCCTCCGCCCTCCGCCCTCCGTTCACCGTCCTCCGATCACCGTCCTCCGTCCAACCTCGATCACCTCTGGCCCGTTCTGCCGTGGCTTCTGTTGGGCCTGATCTTCGCAATTCCCGGCGTCTATCTCGAATGGCCGTCGGATCCGTGGGAACACCTTCGTCGAATCAATGAATGGCGTTTGGATAACTTGGTGCTCGATCACTCTGTATGGATTAAGTCCGGCTACTTCATTCCATATAGCTTTCTTAGTTGGGCGGTTGGGCTAAGGCAGATATTTTGGCTCGATTTCTATTACACGGGTATCTGCCTAATCCTCTGTTGGCAATATTACCGACTCGCCCGATCCTGCGATCTCGGCGAACGCGCCTCAATAATATTTGTCATTTTGCAAGCGCTTCTTTTTGGGAACAACATTTTTTCGTTCTACCGCTACTATGGTATCTCAAGCAGCATCTACGCCCAGCTTGGCGCGGTCGCACTAACCCGCATTGTACTCGAAGCAGCTAAAAGCCCTCAATTCACACTCCGAGCATTCTTCCGCCTTTCCTCTGCCGTCCTCCATCCATCGCCTAATGCCTACAGTCTACTTCTATCCGGGTTCGCACTCCTGGCCTTAATCGCATTCAATCACTTCCAAGGCGCCGGCATTGCCGGCCTCAGCATTGCTTCAATAGCGGTTTGGAAAACTCTTCAGGGAAAACCATCGCGAATTTGGTGGGTCGCCGGAGGTGCATTGACCCTGAGTATTACTACCTATCTGTGGTGGCCCCATCATACAACTGTCGACACAGTCTATCGCCCAGGAGGATGGTTGAATGCATGGTATGGATTCAACTTCGCTTGGCCTTCACCAGCGGCTCACCGTGCCATGCAAATTTTAGGTATTTACGGAGCAATAAATTTACTGGCTGGCATCGTCCTGCTTCGGCGCAACCATATCATTGGCTGGCTCACAGTGGGACCGGTAATCGCACTAGCTCTTCCCTTGGTCTCCCTGCCTTTCGCCAACAGCCTAGCGGGCAACTCGGTGGACGCGATAATTACATTTCACCGAATGCTCTTCGCCCTTCCTTCAGGTCTCGCTCTCGCTTCTTTAATAGAAAAATCGGGTAATGATGCACGTATAACATTTCGCATACCGATTTCACGCAACCCATCATCCGTTTCTCTATTGGTTTCCACGATTGGCGGTCGAGCTAAACAATGCGAAAGCCAACTAGCGTTCAGTCTCGTATGCACCACACTCATTTCGCTCACGATTCTGCCCAGCTCATTTCCATCGTATAATCGGACATGGCACACATATGCAGTCACTCCCAATGACCTCAAGTCGAGAGATCTCTTTTCGCAATACGAAGCGATCAAATTGCCACTACGCAATCAACCCGAATCAAAGATTATTGCCACTCAAGCAGGTACCGCACTGCTCGCCTCCTATGCACCAAATTTGATTGGCCCAAGCCCAACTCGAAGAATCGGCCTGCCCGCGACTGATTCTGCCGCTACCGCACTGGATTTCCTCAGTTACTTTAAAGAAAGCAACATCCAACCACCCCGCGGCAACACCAAGACAATTCAGCCGATCAAGCCAACCGGACGAATGAATCTGATTGGCGATCCAATGGCACGTGATCCAAACGACTGGATCGCACTCAGCGGGCACGATCCGGAATTCGTCACTGGAATCACAGATCATCCAACAGCAAGTACTGCCCTGCAAAACCACCCAGGAACATCAAGTCATGCCTTCACCCACACATTCATTCCGATTCAAGCGCAAAAAACCTACCGACTTGAGATCGCCGCGAAGCAAACACTGGATGAGGGAGCCACGGTTTATCTCGCCGTCGCGTGGTATGATTCAAAAGAAAGATTATTGGTATCAAATAGCACTTCGCCACAAGGAGCAGGAAACCCACGAGGATGGAACAATGGCACTTATAGCTATTTTGGACTGGTGTCACAAACACCGCCAAACAAGTGGACCAATTATGGAATTTCTTTCGGCCTAGGCGAAACCGCCTCAATTCCACCACATGCTCGTTTACTCAGGGTGGGGGCATTGCTAAATTATAATGCGTCGCCTTCGGCTGTGGTTCAGCTCACCGATCTACGGTTATTCGAGAAATCGACGTCGGCAATGGGCTTCGCCATACCGCAAGCCACGAGTATATTTAGTCCCGGCTCCCAAGCTGCTCTGCTTTCATCACATTGGCCATTTCAACAGACCATGACAGATCGAGCCGGAACAAATGAAATACTCGAAGCGATGACAGAATCTTCAGTCCCTGTTCCACCCGAATGATCCTACCCCCTTTGCAACAATTCTGATGGATTAACGGGCCGTAACATAGCCCTCCATAAATTCCAGCCAACGATTGACAAACCTTCGCGACAAACAAGCGTTCTTTGCTCCATACTGTCCACTCCTCGACAGCTGGGTAATCCAACCTGTTTTCCCGTTTATTTGTTCGGCCATTTATTTACCATTCATGCAATTTATCGACCTAAAGACCCAATACGAAACACATCGCAAAGAAATCGACCGCAGGATGAATGCTGTTCTCGAGCACGGACAATTCATCATGGGACCGGAAATCGATGAACTGGAAAAATCCCTGCAGGATTTTACTGGAGTCAAACACGCAATCACGGTGGCCAGCGGTACGGACAGTCTGGAGATTGCACTTCGGGCACTTGGCGTGGGTGCCGGGGACGAAGTCATCACTGTGCCGTTTACCTGGATCAGTTCCTGCGAAGTAATCGGACTCGTTGGAGCCAAACCCGTATTCGTCGATATCGATCCCGTTACCTACAACATTGATGTAAGCAGGATCGAGGCGGCAATCACACCCCGGACGCGCGCCATCATTCCGGTCAACCTGTTCGGCCAGATGCCCGACTACGATGTGATCAATGCCATCGCGGCAAAACACAACCTGACGGTGATCGAGGATGCAGCCCAGAGTTTTGGCGCCACGCAGCGTGGCCGACAAAGCTGCAGCGCAGCCCGAGTTTCCAGCACCAGTTTTTTTCCCGCCAAGCCGCTCGGCTGTTACGGCGATGGGGGGGCACTCTTCACGGATGACGCCGAACTGAACGAGAAGATGCGCGCCATTCGCACACATGGTGGGGTCAAGCGCCACCACCATACGTTGCTCGGTATGAATGGCCGGCTCGACACTTTGCAGGCGGCAGTATTGAACGCCAAACTGCCCCACTTCGCCGCCGAAGTTACCGCGCGCAACCGGATTGGTGCGCGTTACACTAAACTCCTCCGAGGTATCTGCACCGTGCCAGAAGTTGCGCCGGGCAACACCCACGTTTACGCACAGTACACACTCCAAGTGGACGACCGCGACGCCCTCAGCGCAGCGCTCAAGGCTGACGGCATTCCAACCGCCGTCTATTATCCCAAATGTTTACACGAACAACCGGTGTTTGCCTCGCTCGGCTACAAGTGGGGCGATTTCCCGGTTTCAGAAACAGCCTCCCGTCATGTACTGAGCCTGCCCATGCATCCCTTCCTCAGTGAAGCCGATCAGGACCGTATCGTCACCTCCGTCCGCCGCCATGCCTGCCCGGTCTGCTAAAACTACCAATGAACACTCGTGATCTTGCCCTAATAGGCGCCGGCTACTGGGGTAAAAACCTCGTCAGGAACTTCCATACCCTCAGCGTATTGCACACGATCGCTGACTTAAACCAAGAAATCCTTGACTCCTACGGTGCAGATTATCAGGGCGTCCGTAAAACAAAAATCATTGATGAGCTCTGGTCTGACCGCGCAATCACTAGGGTTGTGATTGCCGCTCCGGCGGTGTATCATTATCGTCTCACGAAAGCGGCTCTGCTGGCAGGTAAGGATGTGCTCGTCGAGAAGCCACTGTGTCTTGACCCAGTCGAAGCCCAGGAACTCATTGAACTCGCCGCCCAACACAGTCGGATATTAATGGTCGGACATTTGCTGCAATATCACCCCCTCGTGCAGAAGCTGCAGCAACTGGTGGTCGCCGGCGAACTCGGGACGCTCCACTATCTTACCTCCAACCGGCTGAATTTGGGAAAGATACGTCGCGAAGAAAATGCCCTATGGAGCTTCGCTCCGCATGATATTTCCGTCATTCTATCATTGGCCGGCAATCAACTCCCCCAACTGATTCACTGCACCGGCGGAGCCTACCTCAGCGAAGGCGTGGCTGACACCACGATGACGACCATGGCATTTGCCGGAGGGCTGCGCGCTCACGTCTACGTCAGCTGGCTTAATCCCTTCAAGGAGCAAAAACTAACGGTAGTCGGATCACAAGGTATGGCCGTCTTTGACGACACTCGTCCTTGGGTTGAGAAACTCAGTCTGTACCGCAATTACCTCAGACAGGACGCGGACCAAAACCACGTACCCACCAAAGCGACCGTTGAATATATAATCATGCCAGAATCCGAACCGTTACAGGCCGAGTGTCAGCATTTCCTCGACTGCTGCCGCCGACGCACCCAACCGCGCACCGATGGAGCAGAAGGGCTTCGAGTATTGCAAGTACTGCAAACTGCACAATCCAGTCTTGATCGTAAAGCCGAGCCTCAGTCGGACCGCGCGCTATGAACACATCCCCCTATTTCGTCCACGCCACAGCCATCGTTGATTTCGGTGCGACTATTGGGGCCGGATCGAAAATCTGGCACTTTGCGCACATCAGCGCCGGTGCGGTCATCGGAGAGAAATGCATTTTCGGTCAGAACACTTTCGTGGCAGACGGCGTGGCCATTGGCCACAACGTGAAAGCACAAAACAATGTCGCTATCTATACCGGCACCACCATCGAGGATGACGTTTTTCTTGGCCCGTCCTGCGTCCTGACGAATGTCACCAATCCCCGTTCACAGGTCAACCGGCACAGCCTCTATGAGCGAACCCTCATCCGGCGCGGCGCCACCATAGGCGCGAATGCTACGATCATATGCGGCATCACTCTCGGCCGATACTGTTTCATCGCGGCAGGTGCCGTTGTGACCAAGACCGTGCCGGACTATGGACTCATTCAAGGGGTCCCCGGTCGGCAAGCCGGATGGATGAGTCGGCACGGCCATCTTCTACGTCCGGACGCCAAGGGTGAAATGCGCTGCCCAGAATCCGGCTACCGCTATCAAGAAGCAACCGCAGGCACTCTGCGTTGCCTGGATCTCGACGAAGAAACGCCACTTCCTCAAAATATTTCTGTGGGCCACGCCTCCTACGATTCTTTTAAATCGCAGTGAGGAAGCTGTAAGCATCACACGATCCTTTCATGATTCACCAAAAGCGCATAGCGGTGGTCGTACCTTGCTTTAACGAAGAACGACAGATTCTACGCGTCATAGAATCGATGCCTATCCAAGTTGATGCAATCGTGATAATCGACGACGCAAGCACTGACGGGACCGTCAATGTGGTAGAAAAAGCCAGCCAGCGCGACCCGCGAATCACACTCCTGCGCCACAGCGTCAACCAAGGTGTTGGCGCAGCGATTGCCAGTGGCTACAAATTTGCCCGTGATCAAAATTATGAGATCGCCGTGGTTATGGCCGGAGACGGGCAGATGGCCCCAGAAGATTTCGTGCCAGTGGTTGATCCTGTTGCCCGTGGTGAAGTGGACTACGCAAAAGGCAACCGCCTCGTAACCCATGGTGCCTTCAAACAAATGCCGACCTCGCGATTCCTCGGCAACGCCGTGCTTTCTCTTCTAACAAAAATCGCATCCGGCTACTGGCACATTGCCGACTCACAAAGCGGCTATACCGCACTGGGGCGGACTGCCCTGCACACCATTGACTGGGATATCATGTACAAGCGCTACGGCCAGCCCAACGATCTGCTCGTCCGCCTTAACGTCTACAACTTCCGAGTCCGCGACATTCCCATGCCCCCGGTTTATGGGCAAGGCGAGGTAAGTAAGATGAAGAAACGAAAAGTCGTGTTCACCCTCAGTTGGCTTCTCGTCAAACTGTTCCTTTGGCGCCTTAAGGAAAAATATGTGGTACGCGACTTTCACCCTTTGGTTTTTTTCTGGGCGCTCGCGTTTCTTCTTTTCCCCGCCAGCCTGGCCCTGCTTTTACGGCTTATATATTTCTGGTCCGTCAATGGCAATCTACCGGCCATGACCGCATTGGCCTTTGGCTTCTGTTTCATTTCGGCTATGCAAAGCACGTGCTTTGCGCTCCTTTTCGACATGGAGGCGAACCGGCATTTGCGATGAGCGCAAATACGACTCCGGTAGAGTTTCTCATTTCGTGCGTGCCATGTCCGATCTGCGCAAAGACCCGCACAACCCTTCGCTATCAGCTCGCCTCATCGCATATCGCACATCGAGTCGTCTACACCATTCGCCGGTGCCAGTCGTGCGGTCATCATTTCGCATGTGGCCCAACCGACGACGCAACGATGGCTCTAGTATATGGGCAGGAGTTTCACAAAACTTCACAACAAGAAGGTGCCGCTACGACGAGCCCAGTAATGATTAACGCCCACCGCCGGGCTGCACAGTTGGCTGCGATTGGGCTGCATGGGCGCTTGCTCGATGTCGGGGCGGGCAGAGGTTATTTTGTCGAGGCCGCCAATGTACATTTTCAAGCCATTGGAATTGAGTATTCGCCGACGGCAGCGGCGGCGGCACGAGCCGCTGGGCGAACAGTACAGACAGGAAGCTTCCCTGAACAGACACCCCTTGGACCTTTCGAGGTCATTACGCTTTGGGATGTTCTGGCCGGTTTTACTGATCCGCACGCCGCCATCCAGAGCGCGCAAGCCTGCTTGGTCCCTGGAGGGCACGTCGTGCTCACAGTGCCGTTGGTCTCGGCCTCTACGTCCCGTTGGTTTGGCCGTCACTGGCCACTCTGGATTCCACCGGTGAATCTCCATTATTTCACTCCCGGGAGCCTGACGTATTTGTTGCAAGCCCATGGCCTAGAAGTCATCACAGCGCGCACCGAGTCCAAACAGGTGGCCCTTGATTTCCTTGTGCGCAAAGCCCTGCGAGCCGCTGGCCTTCGCCGGCTCGCCAGTCATCTAAAGGGCATAATCCCCTCATGGTCTGTTGAGTTGAACCTTGGCGACATCGTCACCGTTTACGCCCGGAAATCTCCGGTACTCGCGCCATGAAGTTCGCAGTGAGCGGAGTTACCCTTCAGGGGAACCTTGGCGGAGTAGCAATGCTACTCACTGCCAAACAAGAATTCTCCAGGCTCTATCCCGGATCAGATTTTTCGCTTCTCTCCATCAGCCCGCGGCAAGACCGGTCAGTGCCGCAATTGCGAGGCGTATCCGTGGTATGGGCGCATTGGTTCGCCCTGATCAGCCTCTTTCTCCCGATCAGCTTGGTGGCCGCGCCGTTCCTCCGCCTCATCCCGGTGCAGTGGAGCCTCAGACGCATACCTTACTTCCGAGCCCTGCTAGACTGCGATGCACTCATTGACCTAAGTGGAATTGCATTCGTCGATGGCCGTGGACTGGCTCTGTTTGCATACAACACCGCCTGCTGCGCCCCTGCATTATTGCTTGGTCGACCGGTGCTAAAATTAGCGCAAAGCTTGGGACCGTTCCGACAAGCACTCAACCGCGCTGTGGCCCGACAGGTCATTCGTCGCTGCGCACTGGTCGTGGCTCGGGGCGAAACAAGCGGGCGCAACCTGACACAACTTACCGGTCAACCTGCCATCACGCTTCCAGACACAACATTTTGCCTGAAGATGCCTACCGAAGTAGTTAATTGGGCATCACTCGAGATCAGCCGGGTCGGGTTCACAGTTGCCCCCGTGGTAATTTCTCCTAGCCGGGTATTTGAGCTCGCTTGCCTCCGCCGAGGAATCGACTTCTCTGCCGTCTGTGCAAAGTTGATCCAAGATCTGCAGACGCAGGGACTGCGTGTCGCTCTTCTCGCGCACAGCAAGGCTGCCGGCATCGCTAAGAACGACGACCCAGCAGTCTGCACCCGTATTTTGGCCCTATTGCCTGCCGATCAACAGCCACCCCTGCTAATCGCGGACGACCCACTGCGGGCACGTGCCCTAATCGGTCGGGCAGCAATCTTTGTCGGCTCCCGCTACCATGCTTTGGTCAGCGCCTATGCCCAGGCCGTCCCCTGCTTGGCACTGAGCTGGAATGATAAATACACGGACCTCGCCCGGCTCTTCGGCTGCACGGAGCAGGTCATTCCTGTCGATAAAATCGACGCCAACCTACTTCTTCAACGGGTGCTGGAAATGCATGCACAAGCGTCGTCTGCAGCCGAAAACTTACGACTATTCCTGCCCGGAGTCCGGGCGGGCGCAGAGGAAAATTTCACCCGGGCCAAGAGCGCGCTCAAGAATCTCCGCTAGTCCATGCTCACGCTGAAAAAAATCATTAACAGCGGCCTGTTTCTACTTGGGCTCTTTTTCGTAGGCGTACTGCTCCGGAGCTATCTAAAGGAATTCTATTGGGAAAACATGAGTATCCGTCCGATTTGGCTGGTAGCCGCTCTTCTCGTCAACTTGTCCTACGTTGGCCTGTATGCTTGTCTCTGGAAACAATTGGCCGAGGCGAGCGAACTGCGATTGCCCTCCCTACTAGTCTACGGAATTTCATTCTATGCCCTAGCTTTAAAATACCTGCCGGTTCGCGTCGCCGGGGTGGGCTATCGCCTGTGGGCTTTCCAGCACTACGGTGGATGGCCTTTGGCGCAAACCGCCGCCGTACTCTACGCGGAAACCGCGCTGGTTCTTTTCTCCGGATGCAGCGTGCTGCTCCTTTCCAGCCCTTGGGTAAGCTGGCTCACGCTTGGTCTCGGGGTCGCCCCGCTGGCCCTGTGTGCCGGCGCTATGGTCGGACTGTGGCTGTTACCAATCACCTTGGCCTGGCTGACCCGATCTCACCCAAGATGGCAATGGCTGCGGCGGGCTGCGGCGGTGGCACGTGGCTCCCTCTCGCCAGCACCACTACTGCGCTACACCGGGGCGTGGGTGGTTCTCGGCACCAGCCTGTGGCTCACGTTAGGCGCCTTGGGTGAGATCGTCACTGCCGATAATTGGATCGTCTGTCTCTGGGCCTATGCCTTGGCGGGACTCGCCGGCATGCTCGCGATTTTTGCCCCAGCTGGACTGGGGGTACGGGAAGGCGTTTTAGCTTTGGCCTTGGGCACAGTGTTCTCGCCGGGCACAGCCGCGCTTGCCGCTCTTGCCGCCCGAATACTCATCTTATTCTCGGAAGCGTTTTGGGCTGTCCTTGGACACTGGTTACTCCAAAAAGCTAAGACGCAGACAAAATCCAGCACCCCATGAAACCGACAGCCCAAACCACCGTGCTACTGACGCCGGAGGATGTCGTTCGTCGCGGACAATGCATGGGATGCGGCTTCTGCACGATCCCACTGAAGCCAGCCCAAGTCGCGGGACAGATGGTCTTCAATGCCAAACTCGGGCACCATGTACCACGTTTCACTGGGCCCGCACCCACCGACTTCGTTTGCCCAGGCTCGAACATGGACATGCCGCAGTTGGCGCAACTGAAACACGGTGCGCTGCCAAATGATCCCATGCTGGGCACCGTGATAAAGTCTCGCGCCGTTTTCGCTACCAATCCGGAAGTGCGCTCCCGCGCCGCCTCGGGTGGTGTTATCCCAGCGCTATTAACCCACCTTTTTGAAACCGGACAGATCGATTGCGTTTACTGCGTCGAACCCGGCACGGCCCCGGATACCGCTGCTGGCACCATCATCAGAAAAGCGAAGGACCTCGGTCGCACGCACGGTTCGGTGTATCATCCCGTCAATTTTGGCGGCAGACTGGAGGAGCTGATCGCTGGCTTGGAGCGATTCGCCTTCGTCGGATTACCCTGCGAAGTGGCGGCGTTGGAAATGCTGAAGCAAAGGCTGCCCGAATTGGCGAAGCGCCACGTTATTTCTCTCGGCCTTTTCTGTGGCGGCATCAACACGTTCCCGGGCGTAGCCTATTACCTCAAAGGATTCGGTCATGACGGTGAAGATGTAGAACAGATTTCATACCGACACGGTGATTGGCCTGGCCGCATCCGGGTGAAGCTTCGAAGTCGAGCCGAGCCCGTTGAAATCCCGCGAATCCGTGGAAATTCCCGCTGGAAGATTCTGCGGTACGTCATCGCTTTCCAAGGCTACTGGATGCTGCCACGCTGCCGAATTTGCCCGGACCAAGTATCGGATTTCGCCGACGTTGCAGTGGGTGATCCGCATTTACCGCGATTTCGCGCGCGTTGCGGCAAGGGGTTCTCAGCTGTGCTCACCCGCAGCAAACGCGGCGAAGCACTCGTCGCAGCCGCAATTTCTGCCGGCCTACTGGGCGAAGAAGAACTCACGCGTGGCGAGGTGATCGAGTCACAGGGTTACACTCTCGATAACCGCCGCCACGCTCTCGTCTATGCGCGTGTGGCCCGCTGGCTTGGAATAACACCGCCAAAACTCAACGTGTATCCAACCGACCAAAACGGTTCATCTTTTCGCCACTGGATTTATGCTTGGGTCGACTTGGGGAAAATTGCGCTACCCCGCCACCCAGTTATGCAACTCATCTATATGCCATGGCAGGTATTCGAGTATCTCTTCCTGACCTTCGCCCCGCAACGGGTGTGGCGGCGGCTGCGAAACCTCCTGCACAATCGCTGACCATGCCATTCTGGGTCACTGATTATGTCCGTGTGCTGACAATCCTTGGTGAACTCGATTTCATCATCGGTCCAATTTCACAATATTGGAAACGACCGGATAAACCCGGAGTATTACTGCGACACGATGTGGATCGTTGGCCCGCGATGGCCGTTCAATTAGCTGAACATGAGTCAAGGATCGGCATCCTATCCACCTACTACTTTCGATGCAACCGACACGGCGATTTCCCGGACCACGCTTGTGCACGAATCGTCGCGCTAGGACATGAACTAGGATACCATTACGAAGATTATTCCCGCTGCTATGGAGACCAAGCTCTTGCGCTGGATTCGTTCCGACGAAACCTTGGCCGATTGCGGCGCATAGGCCCATGTGTAAGCGTCAGCATGCATGGCCAGCCGTTCAGCCCCCACGACAATCGCCTTCTGCTCGACTCTCCCACACTGCTCAGGTGCGGCCTGTTAGGCGACGCTTCGACGGGACTTGATAGGCGCAGCCCTATCTATTTCACCGATGCAGGCGGTGCCTGGAACGACCCACGAGTGAATTTTCGCGACCGGCTCGGAAAAATGGAGTCAGGTCTCAATCCTCTGGACTTTGCAACGCTCCAAGCTACCGCCCTACACTGGCACAATTCTTGGATTTGCTTTAACGTCCACCCCGAGCGTTGGGCCACAACATCGGGGCAGTACGCCCGGAGCGTGGTTTTCGACCACAGCGCGCGCATCGCCAAGTCCGTCATTAAATTACTCCGGCGATGAATCTTGTACTATATATCGCATCCTACTTCGGCCTGATGATTTTCTTGGCCTTGACCGCTTGGGGTTCAGTAAAAACACTACGCCTGTCGGGATTAAGTCGCGTTCTTCTGGGTCTGTCCGCGACGCCCCTAGTACTGCCTACAATCAGCCTAGTGCTCGCCGCTGCTTGGCCTGCGCCCCCTCGGCTAGTGTTGCTGGCTGGACCGATGATTTTTGTCGGATTGTTCGTGCTGGTGCGGTGGCAAGCGATGGCGCGGCTGGTGGTAATAGCGACCCGACACCTGCGACGGCTCAAGTTCAGCAGAAACGGAATGGGCGCAGCAATCCTCATGTTGTATTTGGGATTCATCGCAAGCCTTGCGATCTATCAAAACTCCCGGCAACCGGTGTCGCAGCATGACGCTCTGATCTACTTCAACGAAGCGCGCTTGTTCGCTCAGACGCCTCGTTGGGAAACTCATCTGGCGATGACGAACCCGACGGCACCGACTGCCTTGGTGCGCGGGCACACCCACACCTGGCTCTACACGAGCTTTCTATCTACGGCCCTGCTTGCCACCGATCACGAGCCCGGAGCCGGTCATGACACCGCAGCCCATTTCTTCGCACAATTCAATATCCTGCTCCTGCTCGGGGTGCTCGCCGGACTCTCCTGGCAGCTTTCGCGCCGCAACGTTTGGCTCACCGTCACTGCTACCGCCGGGGTCGCGCTGATACCTCACGTCGCCTACATTCCGGTCGCAACCTCGATTGATGCGTTTCGCATCATCCCATTGATATTGCTCGCGACTGTATTCGCCAGCGGCCCCCGCACCCGTGGGGCGTGGATACTGTCCGGGCTGCTCTGTGGCTTAGCAGCGGCCGCCCACACCCTCAACCCATTGTTTGTTGCCGTTCTGTTAGCCGCTCGTTTGCTCACCGGACTGCACCGCAGGCAATGGTTGCGCCTCTTGGGGACCTTCGTGCCTGCAGCCCTTGTCGCTTTGCTACCCGTGACATTGTACTACTTGCATTTAAAGAGTGAGACTGGTCGGTTCGGAGGAAATGGCATGCACTATTTTTTCTATACGGGTTCGCTGCAGGCATCACGATTAGGCACGCTGCTCACCGAAACAGCTTTCAACACCCAAGATTTTCTAGCGTCCATGCTGACGACCCACGGCAAAGCCACGATTCTAGTCCCATTCACGTTCGCCCTGCTCGGGCTTGCCGGCGTTCGTCGCGTCTCAGCGGTCCTTTTTTTGAGTGCGGCATTCCTTCTGCTTTGCGGCTTGATCGCGAGTGGGCTTTGCTTTCCGGCCCTCCACAAATTAACCATTATGATGATGGAGAATCAGCGCTACTCCCTCGCCGTCTGGGTCATCGGTCCCACGCTGGTAGTCGGATGCCTCGTCGAACTCACCCTTCCTTTAAAGAAATATTTCTCTCGACTCTCACCTCTCACAACCCTCCTCGGGGCACTCCTCGCCTCAACTTCTGTGCTCGCGGCCTCCCGGCAAATTCAAGCGAATTGGGCATTGCCAATCGATGCGGAGCAATTCCTGCAGGAGGGAGAAAAACATCTAGCGCGCCTCACCGAAGAAACGCTGACCGAAGGAGAAAACTGGATCACAGACCGCAACACAGTGGCCTATTATTGTGATCGCACGCCCATTTTTCTTTACACTCCTGCAGGGCGAGTGTGGATCGAGGCACCATCGCCTGAAGCGGCGTGGGAAATGATTCGGCGAACGAAAGTGAGAATCGTTGCATTAAACAATTTGTCGCCTGACTGGTGGCCAACCACCCCCTTTTACCAAACCCTCATAGACCCAGCTCACGCGCATCGTATCCGTCTACCGCGTTGGGACGTTTTTATCGTGCATCGCCAGTCTTCCACTGTAACTAAGAACATAAAGTAAAGAGACTCTGGGCATTTGAAAGCCCCATCCCAACTCATTCGAACCTCTTGCAATGCACACCCAATCTTGTTTTCCCAACCAAGCCGAAGCAAGCTTCGAGGTATCGAATCGACAGTGAATGAATCTTATTCCTGCCCTCTCAGAGAACCAATCACCGTCCGTCGCAGTCAACAACGCCAGCGCCTTCGGCGAGGAACCCAGCCCCTAGACTGAAACGCCGCCCCTTTGCAAATCAAGATAGACAATACACTGTGAATTTCAAATCTGCCTTCCGGACCAACAGCATTTACTACTTCGCGCTGCAGGCCGCCAACCTAGCAGTGATTCCCGTGCTCACCCGCGTTATTGAGCCGGACCAATTAGCCGCGTGGTTTCTTTGGTTCAATGTCGTAACCCTGTTGTCCTCGCTGGGTGCCCTTCGCTACGAACTAGCGATCGTCACAGCCATAGACCACCTAGAGGCCGTCAGCACTTTGGTTGGAGCCTCACTTCTCACCACCGGACTTTCAATCTTGGTTGGCGGCAGCATTCTGATCTGGTCGCAGCTCACCACAACAGTAACCACCGAGGATCTTCCTTTAGTCGTCGTCTGCGCAACTAGCGCAGGAGCCTGCGGTGCAATTGTCCAGAGTGTCGCGAGCTGGCACCTGCGCGCCGGACGCATTGCACTTCACACAGCACTTTTGATGACGCCGCCTCTTTTGACGGCAATATTCCAAATCCTCTTCGCACAGCTTTTCCCAATCACTGCTGTCTGGTTGGTGTTTGGCGGTCTATTGGGCTACGCGATCCCAACGTGCGTCGGGCTGTGCGTTCTCTGGTTCGTCGACGACCAAAAATTCCTAGGACTGAGTTGGGGCAGCATCCGAGGGGCCCTTTGGCAAAACAGACGCTTTCCACAATACTCCCTGCCGTTTACTATTGCGGCGCTTCTTCGCGAACGCGCTATCTATGGCGTCCTCGGCTTGCTTGGCGAGGCCACCTCGATCGCCTTGTTCGGGTTGAGCCATCGTCTGGTCAATCTGGCCAACGCCTTGCTGAGTGCGCCTTTGCGGCCAGTGTTTTTCCAATTCGCTTCCCGCGTCGGGATTGAGCGCGCCAAATCTTACGTCAATCCACTGGTAAGAATGTTTTCGTGGCTAATCGTGCCCTCTTGGGTGGCAGTACTACTGTGGGCACCAGAGTTTCTTGGCATTGCCTTCGGATCAGAGTGGGTACCTGCAGCGCCTTACCTGAGAATTTTGTCCGTGCCGTTTTTCATTGTCGCAGCCTCCGGCTGGCTTGATCGCATATACGACGTCATCCGCGAGCAAAGTCGCTTGTTTGTCATGGAGGCAATCTTCTCCGCTATAACCGTGATAACCCTTATGGTCACCTTGCTGATAACACGAGATCCGTTGTATCTCACCGGGGCAATAGCAACAGTGTATCTCCTCTATGGCTGGGTCTGGCTTGGAGTCACTTATTCCCGTCTCCAGCTACCACTGCGCCAACTAGGCCACATATTAGCCTGTCACCTTGGTGCCAGTGCAACCGTAGTCTTCTCCTTTCTGATCTCCCGCACTTGGTTCGGCTCCATCGGCTCAATTCTCGCAGTTGGCTTAGTTATTGTTATCTTCACGCTTTACAGTCTTAGCGCGGTCAAGGAACACTTACGTCTTCTTCAACAGGACTAACCTGATATTCATTATACTATGCCAAAGATCAAATTTGCAGGAGCAAAAATCAGTGAGTTCCTCGGTGATGTCCGGCAGGATGAATATGCCATCTCGTATAATTTTCTGCAGAAATGCGGACGTATTCTGGATGTCGGCTGCGGTTCAGGCACCTTTCTAAGAAAGGCACCTGACCGAATCGAGGGATTGGATTTCAATCCCGAGAACGTCGACTTTCGCCATGCACATGGCCTGAAGGCCCAAACTGGAGATGCTCGACAACTTCCATTTGATGACGGCTCATTCGACGGCGTTCATTTCTCACACGTTCTGCAAGTGTTTCATTCAAACGACGCCGTCGCTGCCTTGCGCGAACTAGCCCGAGTCACCCGGCCCGGCGGACTCGTTGTCGTAACCACCCTGAACTGGTTCGACCGTTTTTATCGACATCCGGAAAATGCCCGCGCTTACCCACCAGACGCACTACGCCGGCTTTTCTCAGCCTTGAACGGTGCCTCCTCCCCAATGTTCGCACGCATGCCAGCACTCGTACAAAAACGCATCTGGCTACGTCGCCCACCCCTGATCGAGTTTTGCTCCGCGACCAATCATACACGGGACCAAGTCAGCGGAGTACTGAACAAATTGCGATATCGCCTCGGACTACGCAAATATTGGGCATTCGACGCCTATTTCGTTTGCTTCGAAAAACAACGCTCGAATGCATCATGATTGCCGTTATAGATTATGACATGGGCAACGTCGGCTCGATCCTCAACATGTTGAGGAAGATTGGTGCGCCGGCAAAACTCACGTCCGATCCTAACGATCTTAACACGGCCAATGGGCTGATCCTGCCGGGTGTCGGGGCATTCGATCAAGGCGTACGCAATCTCCAAGCCAAAGACCTACTCGGACCACTCGAGGAATGCGTGTTTGGACGCAAGATACCAATTCTCGGGATTTGCCTCGGAATGCAACTGCTCACCAAAAACTCAGAAGAGGGCAACTTGCCGGGCCTTGGCTGGATCGATGCCCAGACCCGTAAATTTAAATTTAGCGGCGAATCCAACCGGCTCCGCATCCCTCAGATGGGCTGGAACTACATTACGCCGCGACGTCCCTCCACGACCACCAGCCCCACTTTGTCCAACCGCCTCTTCGCCGAATCTGGCCCGGATTCCAAGTTCTATTTTGTTCACTCCTATCATGTCGATTGCGCAGACCAGAATGATGTTTTGGCAACAGCCTCATATGGCAACGAATTTCATGCTGCGATCGGTCGCGGCAACATCGCTGGAACCCAATTCCATCCGGAGAAGAGCCTTCGGTACGGCCTTCAATTGATGCGCTCTTTCGTCAATTGTGTTACGATGTCAGAGAAGCCCGCATGAAGACACAAGCCCGTATCATCCCCTGTCTCCTTCTCGACAATGCAGGTTTCTATAAGACAACCCGCTTCAAGGATCCGGTATATCTCGGCGACCCTATTAATATCCTGAGGATTTTTAACGAAAAAGAGGTCGATGAGATAGCAATCTTCGACATCGGTGCATCCCCCTCTCGGCGCGGACCAAATTTCGAACTATTGCGCGATCTGGCCAGCGAGTGCTTCATGCCACTTGCCTATGGAGGCGGCATCACGACCGTCGCCGAGATGAAGCGGCTCTTCCTGATCGGTTTCGAAAAGGTAATCCTCAACTCTGTATTGGCTGACAATATGGGACTGCTTTCAGAAGCTTCCGACGCCTTCGGCAGCCAAAGCGTGGTCGCCTGCATCGACGTTAAACGTACCTTATTTGGCGGTTATGAAGTAGTGACCACCGGGATCCGGCGCAAACTGGGCAAACGTCCAGATGAATGGGCGAGGTTGCTTCAAGATCGGGGTGCCGGTGAGATCATCATCAATTCGGTAGATCGGGACGGCACCCTCACCGGCTACGATTTAGAGCTGATCAAGCAGGTGACCTCCGCGGTGTCAGTGCCTGTCATCGCCTGCGGCGGAGCCCGCAACGCGGCCGATTTCGGCCAAGCAGTAAAACACGGCCATGCCTCTGCCTGCGGAGCCGGTGCGATGTTTGTCTTTCAGGGCCGACACAGGGCCGTATTAATCAATGTTCCCTCTCCAGAGGAACTCGCAGCTGCCTTACGCTAAATTGATCTCATGGAAAAACGCGCCATCCAGTCGAATACCCCTGGCTACCGCCGCTGCACCGTCACCATCATGGATACGACGGACCCGGACATCACATTCAACGAACGCGGCGAATGTCACTATGTGACCCATTTCCAGAACCAGCTTCTCGGGCAATGGAACCCCAAAGGCAATACCCCCGCATTCGAGGCGATGTTTGCCCAAATTCGCGATGAGGGTCGCGGGCGTGAATATGACAGTATTCTTGGGCTGAGTGGTGGCGTGGATAGCAGCTATTTGGCATACCTCGCTTGGAAACACCAGTTACGCCCGCTAGTGGTACACACGGACACAGGGTGGAATTCTGAGCTAGCCGTTAAGAATATTGAAAACATCGTCAAGCGGTGCGGCTTCGATCTGTTCACGCATGTCGTTGATTGGCCCGAAATGCAGGACGTGCAGCGTGCTTTTTTCCGGGCCGCAGTGCCGAACCAAGACATTCCTCAGGATCACGCGATCTTTGCATCGTTCTACCGACTCGCCGCAGACCACGGTATCAAGTGGGTCCTTAATGGAAGTAATTTTGCGTGTGAAAGTATTCTTCCACAGGCGTGGGGATACGATGCTGGTGACTTACGCCACATCCGGGCTATCCACCGGCTATACGGACAGAATCCGCTCAGACGATTTCCCAACATGGGCTATGCGAAATACGCCTTCAAATTCAAGGTGCTGCACCGCCTGAAAATCGTAAAACCCCTTAATCTGATTCGCTACCGAAAAGACGAGGCCATCAGCACCCTCGAACGTGAATTCGGCTGGCGGTATTACGGCGGCAAACACTATGAATCTCGATTCACCAAGTTTTTTCAAGGCTGGTATCTGCCCACGAAGTTTGGCTACGACAAGCGGCTCGCACATTTATCCAGCCTCATCCTGAGCGGCGAGATCACACGCGACCAAGCCCTCGCAGAACTTAATCGCGATCACTACCCGCAGAGCGAACTGCGCGAGGACATGGTGTATATGCAGAAAAAGCTCGGCGTCTCGCTCGAGGAATTCGACTCGCTCATGAAAATGTCACCCCGGCACCACGAGGACTATCCGTCGAGTCAATTGCTGCTGCGAGGATTGAGGAGAATCCGCTGCTTGCTGCGGCCCGCTGCCCGCGACTTAAGTATCACACCGAGTGGAATCTGAATGACCCGATTGCTCAAATTTCTGTTTCGACCCGAGGCGTGGCTAGTATTGGCGGCGAACGGAGGGAGTTTCAAGTCGCTCCCAGTCTTCACGTTTCTGCCCATCGATTTCGTTCCGCTCGCGTTGGGTGTTGCGCTAGCGCTTATGGTGGCTCGACTTGGCAAAGGCTCCTGGTCCGTTACTGGTGCTACGATCTGCGCTTTCCTGTCTTTGCTGCCCTTCTCGCTCTATTACATTGGCCGCGCCTGGGGTGCAGATACGATCACGGCCAACACAAAGCAGATCATGCTGCTCGGGCTTTGCGTTCTATTGTTCGCACTGTCATTGGTGTGGACGGCACCGTTGTGGCCCCGCGCCCGGCATTTCTTGGTCGCCCAAGCTTCGCTTGGCGCACTGATGTCATTACCCTGCATCTTTTACCGCTTCTGGCCGAGCGCGGACTTGAACAGCGATCAAATTCCGGGCTTCAACGACTCGATTACCCTTAGCACTAGCATTGCGATTGGTGCAGTCGCGCTGGTTGTGCTCATCATGTTCATGCCGGTCTCCTACTCGCGGCCGGGGTGGCGTTGGGGACAAGTGCTGCTGCTTGGACTGATGAGTGTTGCATTACTTGTTAGCGGAGCGAAGGGCCCACTATTCGCGGCGGCAGGAGCGATCTTTTCGGTCGTAGTGCTGCAGTATGGGGGACGCCTGCGCATGAAGTTTCTGCGAAGCAGGTCATTTATCCTCCGATCGGCCGCATGCGCCATCGGGTTGGCGATGCTCCTCCTGCTCCAACCTAGTCAGATGGTCACGCTCCAGCGAGCCGCATTGTCCTTTTCGGAGGAGTCCGCTTCAGTTTCGACCCGCGTCGAGCGGATCATCATTGCCGTGCAACTGTGGCAGGCTGCGCCGCTGATCGGACTTGGCCCAGGAAGCTCAGCAGCAACCCTCGAAGCTCACTACGGATCTCCTGACTATGTGCATAATGTGGTGCTGGAACTGTTGGCCGATGTGGGCGTGATAGGCCTGTTGCTATTTGCCCCGGTGATGTTGCCCCCCGGAGGAGCCATTTTCATCTCAAACGCAGACAATAGTCGGCCCTTGGCTGTGGCAATGGCTGCATGCGCTCTCTGCGGGATATTGTGTGCGCTCTCGAGCGGCAAGTTGACAGATCATCGTCAGTTGTTCCTCTTTGCGGGCTTGACTCTGGGCGTGCTGACAGCTTCGCGCTCGATCCCTTTCGCGACTGCTGCACCCAGTGTCTGCTTATCGACCCGTCCGAGGCCTACCGAAGAATGAATGTCCACCTCTACCCGACGCCGATCACTCATGAAAGTCGGATCGAGCGCATGACCTGCATGCTTGCCGAGGCCAAATTGTTCAAGCGAATCGTCATCATTGGCACACTTACGGCTGACCTGCCTGCGGTTCAGGCCCTGGACGCAGTACGTACGATCTGGCGGATTCCCCGACTGGCCGAGACCGGTGCGTCTTTCCCGGCGAAACTGCTCAAGACCGCATCATGGACATCCCGCGTCTCCCGCATCCTACGCGGCGAACAAATCACCTGTGTGACCTGCCACAGCTTGGCCGTTCTTCCTCTGTGCGTGCGCCTCGCGCAACGCCATCGAGCAAAACTTTGTTACGAGCCGCACGAACTAGAAACTGAATCGGTGACCAGTCGCGGCTTGCGCAAAATACTGATGCGCGCGACCGAGAAAAGACTTATTAATCGCATAGACCGTATCATCGTGGTCAGCGAGGAAATCGCTCAATGGTATCGTGCAAGCTACGGCCTGAAAAATATTGATGTTTTTCGGAATATCCCCGCCCTAACGCCGCAAATGGAGAGCATGGACCTTCGCCAAAGATTCGGCTTATCAGACGATGACCTGCTATTCATCTATTCCGGTGGGCTCTTCTCTGGACGCAGGGTTGAGCAATTTCTAAGAATATTTCCTCAGCTACCTTTAGACCGGCACATTGTTTTCATGGGATTCGGTCCGCTGGCCCAAATAGTACAAGAGGGGGCGAAACGCTTCTCAAATATTCACTTCCTACCTGCGGTACCGCCGAACCAAGTCCTCGCCCACCTTCGCGGTGGAGATGTAGGTCTGTGCGGAGTCGAGAACCGATGTCTGAGTTACTATTTCAGCCTGCCAAATAAACAGTTCGAATATCTCCATGCCGGCCTCGGGTCACTCGTTCCAAATTTTCCAGAAATGAGTAAGTTAATTACCACGACTCAGGCTGGATGGATCGTGCCGGAGGATACAGACGCAGCATGGCTAGAGTCGATTCTTCGGCTCCACCCCCGAGATATCGCAACAGCCCGCTCCATGGCTGCTCAGTCCGCACCTCACTACACATTGTTGAAGGAAACGGAACTATTGACTCAGACCTACCGCAGCATGGGCTTTCCCCATGGAGATTAAGGATAATATATTCATCAGTATTCGCTTGCTTCAGCCTGTCGCGTCATGCCGATAATGAGAGGAATTATGCACCGACACCCAATGGATTCAACAAAGACCGCAGATCCAGCAAATTCACCATGATCCACTTCGGCATAATTGGATGCGGTGCCATCGCTAAACGCCACGCCAACATTCTCGCAAGCGGAACGGTTCCCCATGCTTGCCTCGCTGCCGTGTGCGACGTGAACAGCGAGAGGGCACAAAGCTTCGCCGCTAACTACCAAGCGAGCGCACACGATACCGCGTTAGGAATGATCAGTGATACAGCAATCGACGTGGTCGTCGTACTCACGCCAAGCGGTCACCACGCTCCACTGGTCACCAGTCTTGCCGGCACCGTCAAGGCGATCGTAGTCGAGAAGCCCATGGCCCTGACCTGGATGATGCTGACCAAATTATCACTGCGTGCGATCAACACCGGACGCGTCTCTTCCTCGTGAAACAGAATAGGTTCAACCGCCCGGTAATGGCCCTGCGTCGCGTCCTAGACGCTGGTCGCTTTGGGAAAATGGTCCTCGGCACCGTGCGGGTTCGTTGGTGCCGTCCCCAGTCGTATTACGACGCCGCCAAATGGCGTGGAACTTGGGCGCATGATGGTGGTGTACGCTCCAATCAGGCCAGTCACCATATCGATTTGCTGGAATGGATGATGGGCCCGTCGAAAGCGTCTCTGCGATGAGCAGCAAAGCGTTGGCCAAAATTGAGGCTGAAGACACCGCTGCCGCGATCCTACGCTTCCGCAGCGGCGCTCTGCGTATCGTCGAGGCCACTACCGCAACCCGACCAAAGGACCTAGAAGGCAGTCTATCCATTTTGGGCGAGAAGGGATCGGTCGTCATTGGTGGCTTTGCCACCAATGAATTAGAGACATGGGCCTTTACTGAGCCCGCCCCTGAAGACGCCACTGTCATACAAGAATTTGGGAATAACCCAGAACATCATCATGGCTTCGACCACGCCGCATATTATGAACACGTCGTCAACTGCCTGCAGCACAACCAGCCCCAACTAGTTGACGTGTTGGAAGGCCGTAAGAGTCTGGAACTTATCACCGCAATTTACGAATCAATCGAAACTGGTCGCGAAGTACAATTGCGCTTTAGCCCCAAACGTTGCCGTCTCGACCAGTTGCCCGCTTCCGCACCGTGAACTCACCAAAACTATTCGAATCTGGCCTCGTCGAGGTACAGTATGGGACCAACGTCAAAATCGTCCTTCCAGCCAACTTGTATGGATGCTCCCTTGGTGACGATGTTTTTGTCGGACCTTTTGTAGAAATCCAACGACATGTGACTATCGGGGCCCGCACCAAAATCCAGTCCCACTCTTTTATTTGCGAATTGGTGGACATCGGCGCGGACTGTTTCGTTGGCCACGGCGTAGTGTTTATTAACGATCTTTTCAGCGAAGGAGGCCCTGCACGAGGCAATCGGGACCTGTGGTGCGCGACAAAAATTGGCAACCATGTCTCAATCGGTTCAAACGCCACAATCCTCCCCGTTAAGATTGTTGACGATGTCGTAATTGGCGCGGGTTCTGTCGTCACCCGCGACATCCTCGAACCTGGAATTTACGCCGGCAACCCAGCTCGACACATCCGTAAACTTGCCTCCCACCCCGCTTCCTAGCATTCCTCCCATGATGCGCGTTCCATTTAATGAGCTACGAGTCCATCACGATTCCCTGCAGCCAGCACTTCGCCAAGCGATTGATTCCGTCGTCGCAGAGTCGAGCTTCATTCGCGGACCCGCCGTGGACGCTTTTGAACGGGAATTTTCCGCGTTGATCAGCGTGAAGCACTGCATCTCCTGTGTCAATGGTACCGACGCTCTCTATATGGCAATGCGCGGCCTCGGCATACAACCAAGCGACGAAGTTATCACGACTGCACACACATGGATTTCAACCTCAGAAACCATTACCCAAGCCGGCGGAAAAGTTGTATTCGCCGACACGGATGCGACCACATTCACCCTCGATCCTGTTGACGTGGCCCGCAAAATCACGCCACGTACTCGCGGCATCATCGCAGTCCACCTCTACGGCCAGGCCTGCGACCTCGCGCCCTTGCTTGAGCTGGCCCGACAGCACAATCTGTGGCTTATCGAGGATTGCGCTCAAGCGCACCTCGCCACTTACTGCGGCCAAACGGTCGGTACGTTCGGCGACGCTGCCACCTTTTCATTTTATCCAAGTAAGAATCTCGGAGCAATGGGAGATCCTGGCGCAGTCCTCACCAACCGCGACGGCCTAGCCGAATGGATGACCTTGTTTGCTCGCCACGGCGGCAAAGGCGATCACCGCATCGAAGGAATCAACGGTCGCATGGACGGTCTTCAGGGTGCCGTTCTCCGAGATAAACTGCCCCATCTTCACCGCTGGACGGATGCCCGCCGCAAGGTCGCAAATTACTACGATGCCCAGCTCGCAGGTGTCGGAGATATCGTAACACCTGCGGTCGCCGATGGCCGAGACCATGTTTATCATCTTTATGTGATTCGCACCGCGCGGCGTGACGCGCTCAAGAAACACTTGGCCGAGCAAGAAATTGAGACGGTATTGAACTATCCGAAGGCGCTCCCTTTCTATCCGGCTTACAACCACCTGGGCCACAAACCAGAGGATTTTCCACACGCCTTCTCCCACCAGCAGACGATCCTATCCCTCCCCATCTTCCCGGAAATCACCGATGCCCAGATGCGCCACGTGGTTGATACGATCCGCAGTTTTTTTCAGCAAGGCCTATGACAATTCTCGCCGTCCTCCACCAGGAAACTCGACGCAGCTGCGTCCGCTGCGTCATGGACACCAGCGATCCTGATATCACTTTCGACCAAGCCGGCCTTTGCAACCACTGCCTCCAGTACGACGCTAGGCGTCAACACGAGCTGCCGGATCCTGACGAGCGCGACGCTCTGCTGGCCGACATTGTCGCTAAGATCAAGGCCAGCGGCAAAGGTAAGCCATATGACTGTGTCATTGGACTAAGCGGAGGCGTCGACAGTTCCTATGTGGCCCTGCAGGTAAAACGACTCGGCCTTCGCACGCTTGGGGTGCACCTAGACAATGGATGGAACTCCGATGCCGCCGTCAGTAATATCAACCAGATTGTCACGCGCCTCGGTATCGATCTCCACACTCATGTTTTGCCTTGGGAAGAGTTTCGCGACCTGCAAAAATCTTTTTTTCGTGCTTCTGTAGTCAACTGCGAAATGCCAACAGACCACGCCATCCTCGCTGTGCTTTTCTCCGTCGCCGCCAAATATCGCGTCAAATACATCCTTAGTGGGAGTAACTTCGTGAGCGAAGGCATTTTTGTGCCAATGGCTTGGGGCTACGATTATCGCGATTGGCGGAACCTAAAAGCCATCCACAGGACATTCGGTACCACTCCGCTCCACACGTACCCTCGCCTGCCGTTGCGCAAGCTTGCATGGCATGTCGGAGTTAACCGCCTCAAGTTTTTCCCGATCCTAAATTATGTTGAATATGTAAAGTCCGCCGCCATCACCGAACTCATCGATACGCTTGGCTGGCGCCCCTACGGTCGCAAACACGGCGAGTCCCACTTCACTCGCTTTTATCAAGAACACTATCTCGTCAAAAAATTCGGCTACGACAAACGTCGCCTGCATCTCTCTGTGCTCATCAACTCCGGCCAAATTTCACGAATCGATGCACTAGCCCAGTTAGAGCAACCACTATACACACCCGAAGAATTGCGTGAGTCCGTCTCGTTTGTCTGTAAAAAGCTTGGGTTCTCTGAAAGCGAGTGGCACGAAATCATGTCGATGCCCCCCCTTTCCCACTTCAGCTTCCATACTAACCCCCTACTCGCCCGTAATTCAATCATATACAACTGGGGACGCCGGATTGTTACTGGACGACCTGCCATCAAACAATGAACTCATCTCAACCCCTAGAAGCTCGCAAGCAAACCGAGGCTGATTTTCACGATCAACGAGCCCGAGACAAAGGAGTGAAGTCCGAACAAGACTTCGAAAATGCTTATCCCAATAAGAAGCTGTACGCCGTCACCCGTGAGCATCGCCGTCGGATGGCTACTTGGATCGAAAAGTATTGCCCCGCGGCAGTCGCCCTCGATTTCTGCTGCGGTGAAGGCGAAGGAGCAATCAAGATGGCTCGTGCAGGTGCCCGCGTGCACGGCATCGATATCAGTGCCGATTCTCTCGTGCTCGCTCGCGAAGCCGCCAATGATCTGCCCAATCCTCCCGAATTCAAGGTCATGGACGCTGAGAATCTCTCCTTTCCGGACAACACGTTCGATGTGATCTACGCTGCGGGGTGCCTTCACCACGTAGACCTTGATCGAACCTTTAAGGAATTACATCGTGTGCTCAAACCCGAGGGAAGGATTATGTGCAACGAAGCACTCGCGCACAATCCGGTGTTCCATCTGTATCGAAAACTGACGCCCAAGCTGCGGACTCCGTGGGAAGTACCTCACATCCTGCATGTGTCTGATATCATGAAGGCGGATCGTTATTTCAGCAAAATCGACGTACGATTTCATTACCTTACATGCTTATTAGCCGTTCCATTCCGGCGTACCCCAGTTTTTAATGCAGTCCTCACGGTTCTGGAAAAAATCGATGGCATGCTACTATCCGTCCCGGGACTGCGCCGGCTCGCTTGGCAAAGCACATTTGAGCTGTCGCGGCCACGCTGCAAATAATGATTGTCTGGCTCCTAAAAGACGGCGAAGCCCTGCCGGTCGAATCAGGTGTGAGACGCATGCGCATGGGCATGCTCGCTCACGCATTGGCTGACCGGGGTCATGAAGTTCATTGGATCTCCAGTACATTTTTGCATCAGAAAAAGTTGCTCTACGCAGCGGATGATCAGCGTATCACAGTCAATGCCAGCTTGACACTTCACTTACTTTACGCAGGCCGCTTCAAAAAAAACTTATCGCTTCAACGTTATCTGTTTTACCGCCGTTATGCGCGCCGCGTGCAGACATACTGCCCTACTCTGCCCCGGCCGGATATAATCGTGTGTGCGTTTCCGTTGATCGATGTTGCAGCTTGGACCGTGGATTATGCCCGGCGCGAAAATATTCCGGTACTTGTAGATGTCCGAGATCTGTGGCCGGACACGATTCTGGAGTTATTTCCGAAATGCCTGCGTTTCTCAGGCCGGCTTCTCCTGCATCAAGATTTTGCGAAAACGCGCTCCGTGTTTTCGCGGGCGAACCGGCTTTGCGCCATGTCACGTGGGGTACTTGGTTGGGCGCAAAACTGCGCAGCCCGGTCAGACACGTCTCTGGACTTTGTGCTCCCCATTGGCTTTCCGTCCGAGGAACGCTTTGCGCAACCGGCACTTCTGCCCCAGACCCTCGCCCACCTGAAAGGCAAGCATCTGTTCGTTTATGTAGGGAGCTTTGGCTATACCTATAATTTAAATAGTATTATTCAAGCAGCCCGACAACTCGATGCGCACGGACGTTGCGATATCCACTTCGTTCTCGCTGGGCAGGGTCCATCGTATGAATCTATTTCACGCGAAGCGACGGGGGCTCAGAATGTCACCCTAATGGGTTGGTTAGAGCATGCTGACGTCAGAACTCTGATGCGTGTTGCACGAGCCGGCCTGCTTCCTTGGGCTGGGCTGAAAGATGCGTTACCCAATAAATTCTTTGAGTATGTATCCGCAGGTCTACCTGTAATCTCCTCAGCCGACGGCGAATTGAACGTCGATTTGGAGCGCCGCGGTGCCGGATTGGTTTATGCACCGGACGATCCATCCGCGCTTGTTGCGGCCGTGATGCGACTGGCAAACGACGATACTTTTGCTGTGTCAGCGGCACGAGCCGCCGCAAACTGGTTTGATCAGGAGTTTGCGGAATCATCAGTATACGCACGTTTCGCAGAAAAAATTGAGGGCATGGCAGCCTCCCTATGAACTATGTGACTCTAGGCAGGACGGATCTACGCGTTTCCCGAATTTGTTTCGGCTGCGCCCCGCTGAGTGGATACGATTACGGCCCCGTTGATGATGCCGTCAGTATAGCGGCGCTTCGCCGCGCACATGAACTTGGAATTAACTTTTTCGACACAGCAGATATTTACGGCTTGGGAAGAGCCGAACGCGTGCTTCACTTGGCGTTTGGAATAAATTTAAGCGAACTCGTGATTGCAACGAAAGTCGGCGTGACGCGAGAATGCGATGACAAAACTCGACGTAATCTTTCACCTGCCCACATACGGCAAGCGGTAGAAGCAAGTTTGGAACGTCTCAAGCTCGAAACAATTCCTCTCTATCAAATCCATTGGCCGGATGAAAAAACGCAATGGGAAGACTGCATTGCCACTTTAGAGAACTTGCGCTCTGCGGGTAAGATCCGGCACTATGGAGCGTGCAACCTCAATGCGACGCAGATTGAGATTTGTCAAGGGATTGGCCGGCTGGAATCATTGCAACTACCCTTTTCTCTTGTGGCTCAAGAGCACCAGAACTTGCTCAGAATGGCGCGCATAGCTTACGGAATGACCACCTTGAGCTACAATGTGCTCGCCCATGGTTTCCTCGCGGGAAAGTATGCCAAGGATACGCAATTTGATCAAACGGACCTTCGGCAACGCGCAAAGACATCTCCGCCACCCTATTTCAACCGAATATTCGAAGTGCTCGATAGCATCAGAGCCATTGCTAAAAAACATAACCGGGACTGCGCCGAAGTGGCGATCTCATGGACGATGGCCCAAGATGAGGTTGCGGTCGCACTGGTGGGAACAAAAACTGCGGCACAAATTGAAACTAGCGCCCGTGCCTCAGATTGGATACTGCCCGCATCCGACTTTGCGGTGTTGAGCGCTGTGTCCCGGCAACACATTGCCCCGTCTGTCTGATACACTTATATGTACGAAATATGGAAAAGGATCTTCGATCTATCATGCGCTTCGGCCGTCCTGATAATATTGGGTCCGTTCCTTCTGATCGTCGCCGTGATCATAAGACTGCAAGATCGCGGCCTGTCTTTGTATCCCGCTCCGCGCATCGGCCGCAACGGCGTACCGTTCACAATGTACAAATTCCGCACAATGGTGGTACAAGCCGACCAGATAGGCGCGTCGTCGACAGCCGATGGCGATCCGCGTATCACCATTGTGGGGCGTTATCTTCGACGCTATAAAATCGATGAGCTTCCTCAATTTTTGAACGTTCTCAACGGCACCATGAGCTTGGTAGGGCCTAGACCACAAATCCAATGGGCGGTTGATCTCTATACCCTCGATCAGCGTCACGTTCTCACCGTGCTCCCGGGAATCACGGATTATGCCTCGCTTTATTATTCCAATTTGGGCGAAATTCTCAGAGGAAGTTCCGATCCGGACGGTGATTACATGCGAAACATTCATCCTACCAAACTACGACTCAGCCTCCGTTACGTAAAAGAACGCTCGCTAGTCACTGACCTAAAAATTATTTTCCTAACCGCTTTTGCCCTCGTGGGGGCCTATCGACCGACTCTACCAAAAGACCTTGAAAACATTTAAGACTCCATCCGAACAAGCTGTTGGGCCTGCGATCGCGCACATCTTCAATAACTGCAGCGATTCCACCGAATCCAAGCTCGATAGCTTTCCGAAATATGCCCGGCGACAACATCTCAAGCGCTTTCTCGCGATGTATGAGCTCTTCAAATTGACGCTTCCCGTCAAAGGCTCAGTGGTCGAATGTGGTGTGTTTCGTGGTTTCGGACTGATGTCATGGGCGAAGCTTAGCACCATTCTGGAGCCCGAAAACCTAACCCGTAGAATCTATGGTTTCGATACTTTTGAGGGGTTTCCCAGCCTGGCGGCCAAAGATGAAAACAAGCACACACAAACCCACGTCGGTGATCTCCACGCCAGTTCCTATGAGGAATTATTGAAGTTGATCGAACTCTATGATCAGGACCGGTTCCTCGGCCATATTCCCAAGGTGTCACTCGTTAAGGGGGACATCGCCGCCACCGTCCCAAGGTTCATCGAGAACAATCCGCATCTCCTGGTCAGCCTGCTTTTCATCGATTGCGATCTTTATGAGCCGACCAAGGCTGCGCTGAAACATTTCCTACCGCGCATGCCGCGTGGGGCGGTGCTCGCCTTCGACGAGCTCGATAATCCCCAATGGCCCGGTGAAACCTTGGCCATGTTGGAAGAAACTGTCGGCAGACCCCTCGCCTTGCGCCGGCTTGAGTGGGATCCTTATATCAGTTACGCAATCCTGTGACCGCGTCCTCCGATCCCGGAATTCAGCGTCCGCCGACGGCAGATTTCGCCCGTAAGATCCGACGCCACGTCCTGCACATGACTAGTACAGGGGGCAGCTCCCATGTGGGGGCCGCCTTCAGCATCGCCGACATTATGGCAATGCTCTATGGGAAAATCATGCACCATGACCCAAGGCAACCGTGCTGGCCAAGTCGTGATCGTTTCATTTTAAGCAAGGGCCATGCTGGTGCCGCCGTTTATGCCACCCTCGCTGAGGCGGGATACTTTCCCATCGAAAATCTTAAACAGCACTACCAAGATGGTTCCATGCTTTCTGGCCACGTCAGCCACAAAGGTATCCCCGGCGTCGAATTGTCAACTGGCAGCTTGGGCCACGGCTTGGGCGTAGGTGTCGGTATGGCAAAGGCACTCAAGCTCAATAGCAGCCCCTCCCGCGTCTTCGTTTTGCTCTCGGACGGCGAATGCGACGAAGGCTCCGTCTGGGAAGCCGCACTTTTCGCCCAACATCACGGCCTAGACAACTTGGTTGCCATCGTAGACTATAACAAAATTCAAAGTCTCGGGCCAGTCTCCGAGACCCTCGCACTTGAGCCTTTCCGCCAAAAATGGGAAAGTTTCAATTGGTCTGTTGTCGAAGCAGACGGGCACGACCATGCATCGCTTGCCTCCGCTCTCGGAATATTGCCGGCCAACCCTGGTCGCCCCACCTTGATCCTCGCACATACAGTGAAAGGCAAAGGAGTCTCCTTCATGGAAAATACCGTACTCTGGCACTATCGCACCGCCCGCGGCGAAGAGTTTGACCGGGCCTTGGCCGAGCTGGATAAATCCTAATGCGCGACCGTTTCATCCAAACCCTCTGTACTCTCGCGGAAAATGACCCACGAATCATGCTCATCACCGGCGATCTCGGTTTTGCCGTATTCGACGATTACCGCCGGCGCTTTCCCAAGCAGTTCATCAACGCCGGAGTGGCGGAACAAAACATGACGCTTGTCGCCACCGGAATGGCACTTGAAGGCCATATCGTTTTTACCTATTCCATCGGAAATTTCCCGACACTCCGCTGTCTTGAAATGATTCGGAACGACGCGGCCTACCACGGAGCCAATGTGAAGGTAGTTTCCATTGGGGGCGGTTTTAGTTATGGCCCGCTCGGCATCTCGCATCACGCCACCGAGGATCTCGCGATAATGCGCGCGCTGCCGGACGTATCCTGCCTCGCCCCCACCAGCCTTGGCGAGGTAACCGAGGCCACCCGCGCCATCGCGCAGACGCCGGGCACATGTTTCCTGCGCCTCGACAAGGACAAGGGACCGGACGGCCCCGCCGATGAACCCTTTGTGCTCGGACGGCCGCGCCGGCTCCGCCACGGCAACGATGTCGCCCTCTTCACAACCGGGGGTATCCTCTCCGAAGTGGTGAAAGCGGCTGATGAACTCGCAAGCGGCGGACTGAGCGCCAGCATTTATAGCGTGCACACGATCAAACCCATCGAGCCCACGCGCTTCCTTGAGGCCGCCCGCAACCATCGGGCCGTCGTCACAGTGGAAGAACATACGATTCACGGCGGGCTCGGAGGCATGGTGCTCGAAACCCTCGCCGACGCCGGCGTCTTTCCCGCCAAGTTCCTGCGGATCGGTCTAGACGGTTGCTTTTCAAGCGTCGTCGGCACGCAAGCCTACCTGCGCAAAATATATGGTCTGGATGCAGCCAGCCTCACTCGGCGCACCCAGACGCTGCTCTCTTCCTGAACCATGCTGAAACGCCTCTTTGATATCTTAGTCGCAATGGTCGGTCAGCTCGTCCTTTGGCCGTTTCTTCTGCTCATCATGTTGCTCATTTGGCTGCAGGACTTTTGCAGCCCATTCTATATCGCCCCCCGTGCGCGCGCCCAGGGCCGAGCCGGCGCGCTCAAGGATGAAGCTGAATGTCCAACCTGAAACAAAAACGTGAGTATCGGAAACCAGCCGTAGTCTGTAGTCATACCTCGGTCAGAGCCCATGAAGCTCAGCCCCCAACGCGGGACCGGCTGGGAGGTCCCGCGTTGGGGGCTGAGCTTGTCCCTGCGGAGCCGAACCTGCAAACCGAGGTGATGAGCAAGCACCACGGCTGTCCAGTTATGAGTAGTTGATCTCCAGTTGTTTAGAGTTATCGATCTGTTTAGATGTGGTATCAATAGTCTCAAGCAATTATGGAAGAGCAATTTGCTCTATGGAGGCGATGCTCACGATTTGCAAAATTTCCCAAAGCGACTGCGAGAGGTGCAACCGACGCTTGGCTATGGCCACGAGCAGATAGGCGCTGATCGCTGACCAAATTTGCACCCG
>Ga0163144_10004467_pt1 | contig 31478 bp, 29 predicted proteins | sample OliLak19BULKMAT1_FD_123175 | JGI IMG/M metagenome (GOLD analysis project Ga0163144, IMG submission 123175) | Freshwater microbial mat bacterial communities from Lake Vanda, McMurdo Dry Valleys, Antarctica - Oligotrophic Lake LV.19.BULKMAT1 | ecosystem: Environmental > Aquatic > Freshwater >... | reverse complement strand
TGTTCTGCCCGGTCGCGGCCATTGGCAGCAACAGCGCGGTGACGGCCACGGTGGTGGAAATCGTCCGCATGGAGCGCACGGCAAGAGTCTTCGTCTTCATGGAGGAACTCGGCTTTCGGAGGTTGCTGCGACTGCGAGGTGGCAGTCGGGCAGGGGGGGGCGGACGGGGCTTGCGGCGGGTGAAGTCCGTATCTGCCTTGCCGCCGCGTCAGCGGTCGGCGGGACGGTCTTTGATTGCTTGCACGGCGGGATGCACGGGAGTTTGGGCGTCGATGATGAGCGCGTGAATTCCCGAACTCATCAACGAACCCAGAGAATCATATACGAGGCGGTGCCGCGCCACCCTCGACAGGCCGGCAAAACGCTCGCTGCGGATGCGCACCGAATAGTGGCCGCCTTCGCGGGCACCGGAGTGGCCGACATGCAGGTGGCTGTCGTCGCCGACCTCGATTTCGGTCGGCTGCAGCGCGGCGCGCAAGGCAGCCTCGATCTGCGCTGTGTCGGGACGGGGCACGTTCATCTTGAATCTCCGTTGGGTTTGCGCTCTGCGCGCGGTTCGTCCTTCAGGTAGCGGCTGAGGAACAGGCCCTGAGCCACCGTGAAGGCCAGCATCAGCCCCATGCCGCCAAACAGCTTGAAGTTGACCCAGGTGGCGGTGTCGAAGCTGTACGCCACCCAGAGGTTGAGCAGCCCCATGCCAGCGAAAAAAGCCACCCACGCGAAATTCAGGCGGTGCCAGACTTTGGCCGGCAGTTCCATCTGTTCGCCCAGCAGAGCCTTCAGCAGGTTCTTGCCGAACATCAGCGGGCTGATCCAGAAGGCGGTGCCCATCGCCCAGTACAGCAGGCTGGGCTTCCACTTGATGAAGGTTTCGTTGTGGAACCAGATCGTCAGCCCGCCCAGCCCCACCACCAGCACCAGGCTGATCCACAGCATGATGTCGACCTTGCGCCGTGTCAGTCTCAACCACAGCACCTGAGCCAGCGTGGCAATGATCACCACCAGCGTGGCGAGCAGCACCGGCGCCTCGCCGGAGCCGACCACGCCGCCCGACACCAGGGCGCCGAAGTGCTCAGTGGCAAAACCCGCGGCCCAGTCCTTGTGCCCCTCGGCGTACTTGAACGATGCGAAGAACAGGAAGATCGGCAGGAAGTCAAGCAGCAGCTTCATCGGCTGGGTAACGACGGAACGGCGTGGGCTGGCAGCGGAGTCGACATCCGGCTATTGTGGCGGCCGCAGACAGCTTCTCAGTCCGGCCCGGTCTCCGGCTTGAAGTCGATCGCGGCCGAGTTGATGCAGAAACGTTCGCCGCTCGGCTCGGGGCCATCGTCGAAAACATGGCCGAGATGGGTGCCGCAGCGGTTGCAGCGCACCTCGATTCGAACCATGCCGTGGCTGACGTCGCGCACGCGCTCGACCACTTCGCTGTTGATCGGCGCCGAATAGCTCGGCCAGCCACAGCCGGCGTCGAACTTCGTGTTCGCCTCGAACAGCGGCGTGCCACAGCCCACGCAGTTGTATCGGCCGGCGTCGTAACGGTCCCAGTGCTTGCCGGTGAAGGGCCGCTCTGTGGCGGCATGGCGCGCCACCTGGTACTGCATGGGGTCGAGCTCCGCGCGCCATTCGGCGTCGGTCTTGCGAACCGCGTAGCGGGGGTCGTCTTGCGGGTGGGGCTTCGCTGAATTGGTGCTCATGATGATCTGGAGACTTCCATCTGATGGCCCGGTAGGGCGGCAACCCTGGATTGTCGTCCGCCGGCGGGCCAGCGTCACCATCGGGGGCATCCCGGTGCGCGGCAGATGTTTTGCGGTCCGCAGAGGGTTTTTTGTCCCGCCCGGGACAGCTCTTCGGGGTAGTCCCTGAAACGCAGGGGCTCTGTCTTCCGCTACCTTCCGGCGGTTGATTCGACCCTCTGGAGATACGAAATGAAATTTACGCACCGTCTGTTCGGCTTGCCGGTGGCCGCCACACTGGCCCTGAGCTGCGGCATCGTCTTCGCCCAGGCCGGCCAAACCGTCAAGATCGGCTTCATCGACCCGCTGTCCGGCCCGTTCGCCAACGTCGGCCAGAACCAGCTGAAGAGCTTTCAGTTCATGGCCGAGGAAATCGGCAAGAAGAACGCCGCCGGTGTGAAGTTCGAGATGGTGCCGTTCGACAACAAGGGCTCGCCGCAGGAAAGCCTGAACGTGCTGAAGGCCGCCATCGACCAAGGCATCCGTTACGTGGTGCAGGGCAATGGGTCTGGCGCTGCGGCCGCGATTTCGGACGCCGTGAGCAAGCACAACGAGCGTAATCCCGGCAAGGAGATGGTGTATCTCAACTACGCCGCCGTGGACCCGTCGCTGACCAACGAAAAGTGTTCGTTCTGGCATTTCCGCATCGACTCCGACACCTCGATGAAGATGGAAGCGCTGACCAGCTTCATGAAGGATCAGGCCGACGTGAAGAACGTCTACCTGATCAACCAGAACTACGCGCACGGCCAGCAGGTTTCGCGATTCTTCAAGGACACCATGGCGCGCAAGCGGCCCGACGTGAAGATCGTCGGCGACGACCTGCACCCGCTGGGGCAGGTGAAGGACTTTGCGCCCTTCATCGCCAAGATCAAGGCCTCGGGCGCCGACTCCATCGTTACCGGCAACTGGGGGCAGGACCTGACGCTGCTCATCAAGGCAGCCAATGACGCCGGATTGAAGGCCAGTTTCTACACCTACTACGCCATCGTCAGTGGTACGCCCACCGCGCTGGCGGCCGGTGTCGGCGGTCCGGTGCGCGCCGTGGGTGTGTTCGACAACGGCCTGCCCGGTGTGCAGAAGTTTCAGAACGACTTCAAGAAGCGCTTCAACGACGACTGGTACACCGGCCAGACCTTCACCGGCCTGACGCTGCTGGCCGAGGGCATGGCCAAGGCCAAGAGCGTCGACCCGGTGAAGGTGGCCGCGGCGATGGGAGGCCTGCGCTTCACTGGCTACAACGGTGAAGTCGAGATGCGCAAGTCCGACCACCAGATGCAGCAGGCGATGACCATCGCCGAGTGGCGCAAGGCGACCCCGAAGGCGCCGTACAGCGTGGAGAACACCGGCTTCAACTTCCAGACCATCAAGGAGATTCCGGCCTATGTGGGCAGCACGCCCACCTCGTGCCAGATGAAGCGCCCGACTTGAATATTGCGCCGGCATGAGTTGCACCACGCGGTGCCTGTCACAGGGCACGGCGTCGGTCGAACTCGGTCACCGCAACCGCCACCGCTGCCACCTGCATTGACCGCCGCCTGCCCGCGATGGACGCGTCCTACTTCCTGATCTCGCTTCTCAACGGCCTGTCGGTCGGGCTGCTGCTGTTCATGCTGGCCTCAGGGCTGACGTTGATCTTCAGCATGATGGGCGTGCTGAATTTTGCCCATGCCAGCTTCTACATGCTGGGCGCCTATGTGGCGTTTTCAGTCACCCAGGTGGTGGGGTTCTGGTGGGGCCTGTTGCTGGCGCCACCGATCGTCGGGCTGATGGGCGCGGCCTTCGAGCGCTACGCCTTGCGCCGGGTGCACAAGTTCGGCCACGTGCCCGAACTGCTGATCACATTCGGTCTCAGCTACATCCTGCTCGAACTTGTACAACTGATCTGGGGCCGACAGGCACTGAACTTCCAGCCGCCGGAGTCGCTGCGCGGGCCACTGTTCACCATCATCGACCTGCCTTCGTCGATGGCCTTGGCCTGGGGCGCGCCGCCCGAGATCTGCAAGACGGCCGGCGCCATCTGCACGCAGTTCCCGGCCTTCCGTGCCTTCGGCATGGCGGTGGCGGTGCTGATGCTGGTGGTGGTGTGGCTGCTGCTGACGCGCACGCGCATCGGCCTCGTCATTCAGGCCGCGCTGACGCACCCCGAGATGGTGGAGTCTCTGGGCCACAACGTGCCGCGCGTGCTGATGCTGGTGTTTGGCGGCGGCACTGCGTTGGCCGGGCTGGCCGGCGTGATCGGTGGCGCGCTGCGTGTCACCGAGCCTTCGATGGCGCTGGCCGTCGGGGCTGTGGTGTTCGCCGTCATCGTCATCGGCGGCATGGGTTCGCTGGCGGGTGCCTTCGTCGCTTCGGTCGGCTTGGGGGTGATCGAGTCTTTCGCTGTCGGCAGCGACCGTTCACTGGCCGACCTGTTCCGCGCGCTCAGCCTCACCGTCACGCCGCAGACCTTCGGCTATGCGGTGTGGAGCGTCAAGATCTCTCAGGTGGCCGCCATCCTGCCTTACCTGCTGCTGGTGCTGATCCTGATCTTCCGGCCCAAGGGGCTGTTCGGCACGCGGGAAGGCTGAAGCCACCATGGCACCTGTCCACGAGTCGAGGTCGCACTTCCGCGTCAGGCCCTTCAACGTCGGGCGCTGGGTGATCTGGGGCTGTTACGCCGCCCTGCTGGCCGTGGCACCGCTGTTCTTCACCAGCAGTCTGTCGATGACGATGCTCTCGCAGATGGGCATCGCTGTCATCGCCTGCCTCGCCTTCAACATGCTGCTCGGCCAGGGCGGCATGCTGAGCTTCGGCCACGCGGTGTATTCCGGGCTCGGCTCGTTTTTCGCCATCCACACGCTGAACATGGTGTCGGCCGGCACGCTGGCCTTGCCGGTCAGCCTGGTGCCGCTGGTCGGTGGCCTGTTCGGCCTGCTGTTCGCGGTGCTGCTGGGATGGGTGACGACGAAGAAGGCGGGCACTCCATTCGCGATGATCACGCTGGGCGTGGGTGAACTGGTCTGGGCAATGTCGCTGATGTTCCCCGGTTTCTTCGGCGGCGAGGGCGGCATCAGCGGGAACCGGGTGGCCGGGCCGCCGGTGCTGGGCATCAGCTTCGGTCCGCAGGTGCAGCTTTACTACCTGATCGCGGTGTACTGCTTCGTCTGCACCGGGCTGATGTTCGCCTTCACGCGCACGCCGCTGGGCCGCATGCTGAACGCCGTGCGCGACAACCCCGAGCGCGTGGAATTCATCGGCTACAGCACGCAGTACATCCGCTATTTCGCCTTCATGGCGTCGGGCCTGTTCATGGGCATCGCCGGCGGCTTGGGCGCGCTGAACTTCGAGATCGTCACCGCCGAGGTGGTGAACGCGGCGCGCTCCGGCGCCTACCTGCTGTTCACCTTCCTGGGCGGCGCGCTGTTCTTCTTCGGCCCCATCATCGGCGCCGTGCTGATGGTGCTGGCGCTGGTGCTGCTGTCCGAACTGACGCAGGCCTGGCTGCTTTACCTGGGCCTGATATTCCTCTTCATGGTGATGTACGCGCCGGGCGGCATTTCGAGCCTGATCATGATGAACCTGCGGCTCGCTTCGTTCGGCAAGCTGCGCCTGGTCGGCACCTCTTACCTGGCGCTGGCCGGCACGGCGCTGGTGATGCTGGTGGGCGCCGGCGCGATGATCGAGATGGTCTACCACCTGCAACTGAACGAGGCGCTGGGCCCGAAGATGAAGTTCCTCGGCGCCACGCTGAACGCCAAGGGACTCGACAGCTGGTTCGGCGCAGCGTTCGTGCTGCTGACCGGCATCTTCATGTTCGAGCTGAGCCGGCGCCATTTCGTCCGGCAATGGGACGGCATCCAGGGCGATATCGAGAAAGAAATCAAGCGCAGGGAGGCTCTGTGAGTCAACCCAGACCACCCGCCGTCGAGTTGCGCGACCTGCGCAAGAGCTTCGGCAAGACGGAGATCATCCGCGGCGCCAACCTGGTGGTGGCGCCTGGCGAGCGCGTGGCCATCATCGGGCCCAATGGCGCCGGCAAGAGCACGCTGTTCAATCTGATCAGCGGCCGTTTCGGCAGCACTTCGGGGCAGATCCTGCTGCACGGCCAGAGCATCGACGGACTGAAGCCCTTCGAGATCAACCGTCGCGGTCTGGCGCGCAGCTTCCAGGTCAGCAACCTGTTCAACCGTTTGTCGGTGTTCGAGAACATCCGCTGCGCGGTGCTCTGGAGCATGGGCTATAAATATTCGTTCTGGAAGTTCCTCGCCGACCTGCGCGACGCCAACGAGCGCAGCGAAGAAGTGCTGGAGATGATCAAGCTCGACAAGCGGCGCGACGTGCTCGCCACCAACCTCACCTACGCCGAGCAGCGCGCGCTGGAGATCGGCATCACGATCGCCGGTGGCGCCAGCGTGATCCTGCTCGACGAACCCACCGCCGGCATGAGCAAGAGCGAGACCGCGCGCTTCGTCAACCTGATCCGCGAAGTGACGGTGGGCAAGACACTGCTCACCGTCGAGCACGACATGGGCGTGGTCTTCGGCCTGGCCGACAAGATCGCCGTGCTCGTCTACGGCGAGGTGATCGCGTTCGACGAACCGCAGGCGGTGCGCGCCAATGCGCGCGTTCAGGAGGCCTACCTCGGCAGTGTTCTTGCCGAAGCACAGGTCGCCGAAGCCGGACATTGAGATGCTGAAACTCGACAACGTGCACGCCTACTATGGCAAGAGCCATGTGCTGCACGGCGTGGCCTTCGAGGTGCGCGAGGGAGAAATCGTCGCCCTGCTCGGCCGCAACGGCTCGGGCCGCTCGACCACCGTGAAGACCATCATGGGCCTGGTCGACGGCAACGGTTCGATCCAGTGGAAAGGCGCCGAGATGCTCGGCCACAAGGCCTTCGAGATCGCCCACGCCGGCATCGGCTATGTGCCCGAGAACCGCGACATCTTTCCTTCCCTCACCGTGCACCAGAACCTGCAGCTTGGCCAGAAGCGCGGCCAGAAGAACTGCCGCTGGGGCTTCGACGACATGTACACGCTGTTCCCGCGCCTGAAGGAAAGGCAGCACACCGAGGCCGGTGTGCTGTCGGGCGGCGAGCAGCAGATGCTGACCCTGTGCCGCACCCTGATGGGCGACCCCGAACTGATCATGATCGACGAGCCCACCGAGGGCCTGGCACCGAAGATCGTCGAGCTGGTCGGCGAGTACCTGCGCGAACTGAAACGGCGAGGCATCTCGGTGTTGTTGGTCGAACAAAAGCTGACGATCGCGCTGCAGGTCGCCGACCGCTGCCTGGTGATGGGCCACGGCCAGATCGTCTTCGAAGGCACGCCCGCGGAACTGCGCGCCAACGCCTATATTCGCAAGGAATGGCTCGAGGTGTAGTCGCACCTTCAGCCCGCTCGCGGCGCCTGCCGCTGTCCCAAGAACGACAGTGAGCCACCCGGCCGCAGCCTAGAATCGCACGACCGTTCTATTTCAGCCCTCCTGGAGACCGTATGAGCGCCAGTTACGAAGTGCGCGGCAGCGTTGCCGTGATCACCCTGAACAACCCGCCGGTCAACGGCCTGGGTTTCGAAACCCGCAAGGGCGTGGCCGTCGGTCTGGAGCGTGCGATGGCCGACGCCGCCGTGGCGGCCATCGTCATCACGGGCGCGGGCAAGGCGTTCTCGGGTGGTGCCGACATCCGCGAGTTCGGCAGCCCGAAGGCGCTGGCCGAGCCGAACCTGCTGTCGCTGATCACGCTGCTGGAGGATGCGCACAAGCCCATCGTTGCCGCCATCCACAGCGTGTGCATGGGCGGTGGGCTGGAGTTGTCGCTGGGCTGCCATTTCCGCGTCGCCGCACCCGGCGCGCTGGTGGCGCTTCCCGAGGTGAAGATCGGCCTGATCCCTGGCGCCGGTGGCACGCAGCGCTTGTCGCGGGTGATCGGCGTCGAGCCGGCGCTGAACATGATCGTCAGCGGCGAACCCGTGAAGAGCGAGTTGCTGGCGGCCATCCCCGGCCAGAAGCTGTTCGACCGCATCGTCGAAGGCGATCTGCTGGAGGGCGCCTGCGCCTTCGCCGCGGAGAAGGCAGCCGAACATGTCGCCGGCGCACCGCTGCCGCGCGTGCGTGACCTGAAGGTCAGCCACCCGAACGCGGCCGCCTACTTCCAGTTCGCCCGCAACACGGTGAAGGCGATGGCGAAGAACTTTCCTGCGCCGGCCAGGTGTGTAGACGCGGTGGAAGCCTCGGTCACACGCAAGTTCGACGACGGCATGGCGTATGAGCGCGAACTCTTCATCGCGCTGATGATGACGCCGGAGTGCAAGGCGCTGCGCCACGCCTTCTTCGGCGAACGCGCCGCCAGCAAGATCCCCGACGTGCCCGAGGGCACGCCCGTGCGGCCCGTCGGCAAGGTGGGTGTGATCGGCGCCGGCACCATGGGCGGCGGCATCACGATGAACTTCCTCAACGCCGGCATCCCGGTCACGATGCTCGAGATGAAGCAGGACGCGCTCGACCGCGGCGTGGCCACGATCCGCAAGAACTACGAGTCGCAGGTCAAGCGTGGCAAGCTCAAACCGGCCAAGTATGAAGAGCGCATGGCGCTGCTGTCGACCACGCTGACCTACGACGACCTGAAGGACGCCGACCTCGTCATCGAAGCGGTCTTCGAGGAACTGGGCGTGAAGGAGCGTGTCTTCACCATGCTCGACGAGGTGATGAAACCGGGCGCCATTCTCGCCAGCAACACGAGTACGCTGGACGTCGACAAGATCGCCGCGTTCACGAAGCGCCCGCAAGACGTCGTCGGCATGCACTTCTTCAGCCCGGCCAACGTGATGAAGTTGCTCGAAGTGGTGCGTGGCAAGGAGACCGCCAAGGACGTGCTTGCCACCGTGATGGGCGTGGCGAAGAAGATCCGCAAAACGGCTGTGGTATCGGGTGTCTGCGACGGCTTCATCGGCAACCGCATGATCGAGCAATATGGCCGGCAGGGCGGTTTCCTGCTCGAAGAAGGCTGCACGCCGGCGCAGGTCGACAAGGCGGCCGAGAAGTTCGGCTTCGCGATGGGCCCGTTCCGCATGGGCGATCTGGCCGGCAACGACATCGGCTGGGCGATCCGCAAGCGCCGCTACCTCGAGAAGCCCGGCATGCGCTACAGCAAGACTGCGGACCTGCTGTGCGAGATGGGCCGCTACGGCCAGAAGACCGGCGCCGGCTGGTACGACTACCAGGCCGGCAAGCGTGACGCCGTTCCCTCGGCCGCCGTGGTGGCGATGATCGAAAAACACCGCGAAGACATCGGCGTCAAGCCGCGCAAGATCAGCGACGACGAGATCGTGCACCGGCTGGTCTATTCGCTGGTGAATGAAGGCGCCAGAATCCTCGAGGAAGGCATTGCCAGCAAAGCCAGCGACATTGACATGGTCTACCTCACCGGCTATGGCTTCCCGCTGCATCGCGGCGGGCCCATGTGTTATGCCGACACCGTCGGTCTTTACCACGTGGTGCAGGAAATGAAGAAGTTCGCCGCCAACCCGCTCGACGACGCTTCCTTCTGGGAACCCGCACCGCTGTTGGCGAAGCTGGCGGCCGACGGCAAGAGCTTCACCTGACGGCTGCGAGTTGGCGATGATCAAGCGTCTGTTGCTGGGCCTGCTGGGCCTTGTCGCTCTGCTGGCCGCCGTGCTGGTGGTCAATACGCTGCGCCAGGGCTCACGTCAGGTCGTGGTGCCGGCCCTGCAAGCGCTGGCCGTGGACAAGGCCGCCGTCGCGGAGTCGATGGCCATGGCCGTGCGCGCCAAGACCGTCAGCGGCCTGCTCGACCCCGCCGGCGTGGCGCTGGAGTTTGATGCGCTGCATGCCCATCTGCGCAAGCGTTATCCGCTGGTGCATGCGACCATGGAACGCGAAGTGGTCGGCGCGCACAGCCTGCTCTACACGTGGAGGGGCAGCGACGCCCAGGCCAAACCCATCCTGCTGCTGGCGCACCAGGACGTGGTGCCGGTGGCGCCGGGCACCGAGTCGCTGTGGAAGAAGCCGCCCTTCGCCGGTGTCGTCGAAGAGGGTCTGGTCTGGGGCCGCGGCACGCTGGACAACAAGAGCAACCTGATCACGCAGATGGAAGCGGCCGAGATGCTGCTGAAGGCTGGCTTCAAACCGCGGCGCACCGTCTACCTGGCGTTCGGACACGATGAAGAGGTGGGCGGGCGCCTGGGCGCGGTGCCTACAGTGGCGCTTCTGAAGCAGCGCGGAGTCAAGCTGGAGTACGTGCTGGACGAAGGGCTGGCGGTGACCGAGGGCATCCTGCCCGGCGTCAAACAGCCGTTGGCGTTGATAGGCCTGGCGGAAAAAGGCATCCTGTCGCTGCGCCTGACAGCCACGGCCGCGCCCGGCCATTCTTCAATGCCCCCTGCCGCCGGCAACAGCGCCATAGGCATGTTGAGCGCGGCCCTGACGCGGCTGGACAACAACCCCATGCCTGGTGGCATACAGGGTGCTGCGGCCGAGTTGTTCGCCACCGTGGCGCCTGAGTTGCCCTTTGGCCAGCGTCTGGCGATGTCCAACCTGTGGCTGCTCAAGCCGGTGGTGGAGAACATGCTGGGCAAAGGCGCTTCGACCAACGCGATGATGCGCACCACCACCGCGCTGACCATCGTGAATGCGGGCAACAAAGAAAATGTGCTGCCAGGCAAAGCCGAGGCGGTGGTCAATTTCCGCATCCTGCCGGGTGACACCAGCGAGTCCGTCATTGCCCACGTCAAGCGGGCGATTGCTGACCCGCGCATCGAGGTTCAGCCCATCAGCGCGGCTGCCGAGGCCTCGAGTGTCTCGTCGTCCACGGCTGACGCCTATCGCCTGATAGAACGCACCGTGCGCGAGGTGTTTCCCGACAGCCTAGTGGCCCCGGGCCTGGTGCTCGCCGGCACCGATTCGCGGCACTTCGAAAGCATTGCCGAACAAACCTACCGCTTCATGCCGATCCGCTTCAAGTCCGAAGACCTGACGCGTGTGCACGGCACCGACGAACGTATCTCCATCGACCAGCTCGCCGACATGGTGCGCTTCTATCACCGGCTGCTGGAGCAGTCGGCCAAGTGACTTTTTCGACCCGACTGTAAGCTTTCAAGGACGCCCGCCATGACCCACGCCGTCATCGTTTCCACTGCCCGCACGCCCCTGGCCAAGAGCTGGAAGGGTGCTTTCAACATGACCCATGGCGCCACGCTCGGCGGCCACGCCGTGCAGCATGCCGTGGCACGCGCGGGCATCGACCCCGGCGCCGTCGAAGACGTGCTGATGGGTTGCGCCAACCCCGAGGGCGCCACTGGCATGAACATCGCGCGGCAGATCGCGTTGCGCGCCGGCTTGGCCGTCACGGTGAGCGGCGTGACGATCAACCGCTTCTGTTCCAGCGGCCTGCAGACCATCGCGATGGCCGCGCAGCGCATCATTGCCGGCGAGGCCGATGTCTTCGTGGCGGGCGGCGTGGAAAGCATCAGCTGCGTGCAGCAGGAGATGAACCAGCACATGCTGCTCGACCCCGCGCTGCAGAAGATGAAGCCCGAGATTTACTGGACCATGATGCAGACCGCCGAGAACGTGGCCAAGCGCTACGACATGGGCCGCGAGCGCATGGACCACTACGGCGCAGCCAGCCAGCAGAAGGCCTGCGCGGCGCAGGAAGCGGGCCTCTTCAAGGACGAGATCGCGCCCATCACCGTGACGGCCGGTGTGGCCGACGCCGTGCTCGGCCTGCGCAGCAAGGAAGTCACTGTCAGCGTCGACGAGGGCCTGCGCCCGGGCACCACGTACGAAAGCATCGCGGGCATCCGCACCGTGGTGCCGGGTGGCGTGGTGACGGCCGGCAACGCCAGCCAGTACAGCGACGGTGCGGGCGCCTGCGTGGTGGTGAGCGAGACCTATGCGCAGCAGAAGAACCTGCAGCCGCTGGGCCGTTTCCTCGGCTTCGCGGTGGCCGGCTGCGAGCCCGACGAGATGGGCATCGGCCCGGTCTTCGCGGTGCCCAAGGTGCTGGCCAGGCTCGGCCTGAAGGTCGAGGACATCGACCTCTGGGAACTCAACGAGGCCTTCGCCGTGCAGGTGCTGTATTGCGCCGACCGCCTGGGCATCCCGATGGACAGGCTGAACGTCAACGGCGGCGCCATCGCCGTCGGCCACCCTTACGGTGTCAGCGGCCAGCGGCTCACGGGACATGCGCTGATCGAAGGCAAGCGGCGCGGCGCAAAGCGTGTCTGCGTCACCATGTGCATCGGCGGCGGCATGGGTGCGGCCGGCGTGTTCGAGGTGCTTTGATGCGGCGCGGTGCGGCGCTTGCCTGGGCCGGCCCGAGCGCGATCGGCCTGAGCGCATTGCTCGCGGCCGGCACGGCCGGGGCGCAGGGTTTCCCGATCGCTGAAGAAGTCGTCACCGCGTTGCGCGCGCAGGACTGCAGGCGTGCCGTCGAGCTCGTGCAGCGCGACGCCAACACCGGCTCGGCCAGCGGCCTGCTGGCCGCAGGCTGGCTGTACGAACGTGGTCTGTGCATCAAGGCGAATGCCGACCAGGCCTACAAGCTGTACCTTCGCGCGCACGCCCTGGGAAGCCCGGTGGCCGCGATGCGGATGGCCGGGCTGTCGGCCTCGGGCGAGGGCGGTTTCGATGTCGCGGCCACCTTGTGGTGGGCGCGCGACGCCGGGCTGGCTGCGGTCATGACGGAGCAGTGCGACGCGGTGCCCGGCGAGACGGCGGTCACCATCGACCGGTTCATCGAGCGGCTGAAGCTCTGGCCCGCGGACCAGCTGAAGGTCTGCGGCTATGTCGCCGGCTTGTGGGCCTTGACGCTGTCCGACGTGCGTTACCCCTGGCGCCCGCGCGCCGGCCAGGGCGACGGCGTGCTGACACTGACCGCGCGCCTGCCTGCAGGGCAGGTGGAGGTGCAGTCGAGCGACGCCAACACCGGGATCGAGACCCGCGGCCTGCTCGAACTGATCGTGCGCGATGCGCAGAAGCGCCTGCCCAGGCTGCCTTCGACGCTGCCGCCGCAGTCGCACGAAATCCAGCTGAAGCTGTCTCAAGGCTGATGCCTGCCGGACGGGCCGCCCATGACCGACTTTTTGCGCACGCCTGACGAGCGGTTCCTGGGCTTGCCCGGCTGGCCTTGGGAGCCCCGCTACCTGGCCGACCTGCCCTCGGCGGCCGGCCTCCGTCTGCACTACATCGACGAAGGCCCGCCGGGCGCGCAGGTGACGGCGTTGTGCCTGCACGGCAACCCGAGCTGGGGTTACATCTACCGCAAGATGATCCCCGTCTTCACGGCCGCCGGCTTGCGCGTGGTGGCGCCTGATCTGATCGGCTTCGGCCGCTCCGACAAGCCAGTCGATCCTGCCGCGCACACCTGGGATCTTCATCGGGCGGTGCTGCGCGAATTCATCGAACGGCTGGACCTGCACAACGTCTTGCTGGTCTGCCAGGACTGGGGCGGCCTCCTCGGCCTGACGCTGCCGCCCGCCATGCCCGAGCGTTTCAGCAGGCTGCTGGTGATGAACACCGGCCTGGGCACCGGCGTGGTGACGGAAGGCTTCCGCCAGTGGCGCGCCTATTCGAACTCGAAACCCGATCTCGCCGTGGGCCCGCTGATCGCACGCGGCAAGCCCGACATGGCGGCCGGCGAGATCGCGGCCTATGACGCGCCGTTTCCTTACGCCCGCTACAAGGCCGCGCTGCGCGCCTTCCCGAACCTCGTGCCCGATTTGACGACCCAAGGCGAAGACGCGCCTGGCATCTCCGTCAGCCGCGAGGCGCAGGCCTTCTGGCATGAGCGCTGGGAAGGCGACAGCTTCATGGCCATCGGCATGGCCGACCCGGTGCTCGGCCCACCTGCCATGCGCGCGCTGCACGCGGTGATTCGCCGCTGCCCGCCGCCGCTGGAAGTGGCCGGGGCCGGGCACTTCGTGCAGGAGTGGGGCGCGCCGATCGCCGCCGCCGCGCTGGCGTCTTTCGAACTGGGCTGAATCAGACCATGCGTGCCACGCTCGATTTCCTATTGAACGACTGGCTTGGCGTTTCGTCGCTGCTGGCGCGCCCGCGTTTTGCCGACCATTCGGCGGAGACCTTCAACTCGGTGCTCGACACCTGCGAACGCATCGCGCGCGAGAAGTTCGCACCGTTCAACCGGCTGGCCGACACGCAGGAGCCGCGTGTGGTTGACGGCCCGGACGGTGCACGCGTGCACCTGCCGGCGTCCACGCATGCCGCCATGGCGGCCTACGTCGATTCGGGCATGCTGGCCGCTGCGCAAGCGTATGAAGACGGCGGCATGCAACTGCCCTGCGTCATCGAAATGGCGGCGAATGCCTTCTTCAGCAAGGCCAGCGTGGCGATGGGCGGCTATGCCATGCTGACCAGCGGCAACGCCAACCTGCTGATGGCGCACGGGACGGCGCTGCAACGCGAGGTGTTCGCGCTCAATCTCTTCTCCGGCCGCTGGTTCGGCACCATGTGCCTGAGCGAGCCGCAGGCCGGTTCCTCGCTGAGCGACGTGGCCACGCGCGCCGTGCCTGACGGTGCGGATTTCGAGGCCGAACCGCTGGGCCCGCGCTACCGGCTGCGTGGCAACAAGATGTGGATCTCGGCCGGCGAGCACGAACTCACCGAGAACATCATCCACCTGGTGCTGGCCAAGATCCCTGGCGCCGACGGCAAGACCCAACCCGGCACACGCGGCATCTCGCTGTTCATCGTGCCGAAGAAACTCGTCGACGCGCAGGGTGCGCTGACCGGCGCGCGCAACGATGTCGCATTGGCGGGGCTCAACCACAAGCTGGGCTATCGCGGCACCACCAACACGCTGCTCAACTTCGGCGAGGGCCGGTTCCCGGTGGCCGCAGCGGGCGGCCAGTCTGGCGCCGTGGGCTACCTCGTCGGCAAACCCGGCGAGGGCCTGCGCTGCATGTTCCACATGATGAACGAGGCGCGCATCGGCGTCGGCCTCGGCGCGGTGATGCTGGGTTACGCCGGCTATGAAGCGAGCCTGGACTACGCCCGCCAACGACCCCAGGGACGTTCGATCAGGCCCGAGGGCAAGGACGCCGCGGCGCCGCAGATTCCCATCATCCAGCACGCCGACGTGAGGCGCATGCTGCTGGCGCAGAAGAGCTACGTGGAGGGCGGCCTGGCGCTCGAGCTCTATTGCGCCAGGCTGGTCGATGATCTGCACACTGCGGACGACGCCGCGGCCGCAGAGGCAGGCCGCCTGCTGGAGGTGCTGACGCCGATCGCCAAGAGCTGGCCCAGCGAGTGGTGCCTGGAGGCCAACTCGCTGGCGATCCAGGTGCATGGCGGCTATGGCTACACGCGGGACTTCCAGGTCGAGCAGCACTGGCGCGACAACCGCCTGAACATGATCCACGAAGGCACGCACGGCATCCAGGCGCTGGACCTGCTGGGCCGCAAGGTCGTGATGGACGGTGGCGCCGGGCTCAAGCTGCTGGCAGGGCGCATCAGCGCCACCACCCAGCGCGCAGGCCATGTGCCGGGCCTGGCCGAGCCAGCGGATGCGCTGGCCAGCGCCCTGCAGCGGCTGGGTGCCGCCACGAAAGCGGCCTGGGCCACCGGCGTGCCCGAAGAGGCGCTGGCCAACGCCACGCCTTATCTGCAGGCCTTCGGCCACGTGGTGCTGGCCTGGGTCTGGCTGGATGTTGCGCTGACGGCGCAACGTGGGCTGGATGCCGCGCTGACGGCGCAGGGCGGCGCAAGCGCCCTGCACCAGGGCAAGCTGGCGGCGATGCGCTACTTCTATGCCTACGAGTTGCCGAAGATCGACGCCTGGCTGGGCGTCGTCAGCCGCCGTGAGCCTGTGTGCCGCGAGATGCATGACGACTGGTTCTGAAGATGAGCGTCGGCACCGTCGAAAAACTGATCTGGGTGCTGATCTTCGGCGGTTTGCTGGCCGCCGGGCTCGGCATTTTCTTCGACCGCGAGGGTTCGGTGCTGGGCTGGCCTTTGAGCATTGCCGGCGGGCTGGCGCTGGCCATCGGCATCGTCCTGATCTGGCTGCGTTCGCGCATGTCGCCATAGTTCGCTGCCCTATCTTGTCGCGCTGAATCGCCGCCTTGAACCTATCACCACCCCACAACGAGGACGAGACGCCATGAGCACACCCATCCAGACATTGTTCGACCTGACCGGCAAGACCGCGCTCGTCACCGGCGGCTCGCGCGGCCTGGGCCTGCAGATCGCCGAGGCTCTGGGAGAAGCCGGCGCGAAGATCCTGCTGACCTCGCGCAAGGCATCCGACCTGGAGGAAGCCGCCGCCGACCTGCAGGCCAAGGGCATCGACGCGCGCTGGGTGGCCGCCGACGCCAGCGACCCGGCGCAGATCCAGAAGGTGGTCGACGAGGCGATGCAGCGCCTGGGCCGCATCGACATCCTGGTCAACAACGCCGGCGCCACCTGGGGTGCGCCGGCCGAAGACCACCCGCTGGACGCCTGGGACAAGGTGATGAACCTGAACGTGCGCAGCATCTTCCTGTTCTCGAAGGCGGTGGCCAAGGCCAGCATGATTCCGAACGGTGGCGGCCGCATCATCAACATCGCGTCGATCGCCGGGCTGGGCGGCTCGCCCGAGGCCAAGTTCATCGCCTATGGCACCAGCAAGGGCGCGGTGGTGAACTTCACGCGCACGCTGGCGGGCGAGTGGGGCGCCTACGGCATCACCGTCAACGCGCTGGCGCCGGGTTTCTTCCCGAGCAAGATGACCAAGGGCATCATGGCCAGCATCGGCGTCGACAAGCTGGCCGCCGCCGCGCCGCTGCGCCGCATCGGCGACGACGACGACCTGAAAGGCGCCGCCTTGCTGTTTGCCAGCGCGGCAGGCAAGCACATCACCGGGCAGATCCTGGCGGTGGACGGCGGCGTCAGCGCCATGCACGCAGGCTGAATCCGACGGGCGCTGCCCATCGAGGGCCGCTCGCCGGCGGCCGCCGCACCCAACCCTCTGTCCATCCGAACCGGTCCAGGAGATGTACCCATGATCAACCAGCAGATCGTTCTCGCTTCGCGCCCCAGCGGCGAGCCCGACCAGGACAACTTTCGTCTCGTGTCGACCGACGTGCCGGCGCTGGCCGACGGTCAGGTGCTGGTGCGCCACCACTACCTGAGCCTGGACCCCTACATGCGCGGCCGCATGAACGACGGCAAGAGTTACGCCGCGCCGCAGGCTCTGGGTGCCGTGATGATCGGCGGCACGGTGGGCGAGGTGGTCGAATCGCGCAGCCCGATGTTCGCGGCCGGTGACAAGGTGGTGGGAGGCGGCGGCTGGCAGCAGTTTTCGGTGGTCGATGCGGGCACGCCGGGCCTGCTGCGCAAGGTCGACACGACGCACATCCCGCTGTCGGCCTACCTGGGCGCGGTGGGCATGCCTGGCGTCACGGCCTGGGTCGGGCTGAGCCAGATCATCGCGCCGAAGGCGGGCGAGACCGTGGTCGTCAGCGCGGCCAGCGGCGCGGTCGGTTCGGCGGTCGGCCAGCTCGCCAAGGCGCGCGGCTGCCGCGTGGTGGGTTTTGCCGGCGGCGCCGACAAGTGCGCCTACACGGTGGACGAACTCGGCTTCGATGCCTGCATCGACTACAAGGCCCACGCCGGTCTGCCGGCGCTGCTGGGCGCGCTGAAAGAGGCCTGCCCGGCCGGTGTCGACGGCTGCTTCGAGAACGTCGGCGGGGTCATCCTCGATGCCGTCATGGCCCGCATGAACGCCTTCGGCCGCATCGCCTTCTGCGGCATGATTTCCGGCTACAACGGCGAGCCCATTCCGATGGCCAACCCCTCGTTGATCCTGATCTCGCGCCTGAAGCTGCAGGGTTTCATCGTCAGCGAGCATCTGCCGCTGTGGCCCGAGGCGCTGAAGGAACTCGGCGGCATGGTAGCCACCGGCAAGCTGAAGTACCGCGAGAGCGTGGCGTCGGGCATCGAGAGCGCGCCCGAGGCATTCCTCGGCCTGCTGAAAGGCAGGAACTTCGGCAAGCAGCTGGTCAAGCTGATCTAGTCTGGCCGCCCATGAACTGGACCTGGTCACGCTTCGCCGATCTGGGGGTCGACAACCTGTACGACGCGCTGGCCCTGCGCTGCCGCGTCTTCATCCTGGAGCAGGGCGCCTACCTCGATCCCGACGGCATCGACCGCGACAGCTGGCACCTGCTCGGCCGCGATGACCAAGGCGTGCTGCAGGCCTATCTGCGCGTTGTCGACCCCGGCATCAAGTACGAAGAGCCCTCGCTGGGCCGTGTCATCACCTCGGCCGAGACCCGTGGCACCGGACTCGGCCGGGCCCTCACCGCCGAGGGCGTGGCACGTTGTGACCGGGCCTGGCAGGGGCAGGGCATCCGCATCAGCGCGCAGGCGCGCCTGGAGCGTTTCTATCGCGGCTTCGGTTTCGAGCGCGTCGGCGAGCCCTACCTCGAAGACAACCTCCCGCACCTCGAGATGGCGCGGAAACCCGCATGACCTGCTCCCCTGCCACCCCTGGCACTCACGCCACCCCTGGCACTCACGCCACCCCTGGCACCCGCGCCACCCACGCCACCCACGGCACCCACGAGGCGACCAACCAGAGCCGGCCCTTCGAGGGCGTGAACCTGTTCCGCGCCAACCGGCCGCTGCAAGACGCGCTGCGGCTTTTCGCGCCCACCCTGGCGACCGCCTGCCTCGATCAACTGGGTGCCGAGGCCGGCTCGGCCGCCGTGCAGGCGCACGCCCGGCTGGCCAACACGCACGGCCCGCTGCTGCACACGCACGACCGTTACGGCCACCGCATCGACGAGGTCGAATTCCACCCGAGTTACCACGCCTTGCTGGGCAGCGCGCTGCGCCACGGCCTGCACGGCACGCCGTGGACGCTGGGCGCAGGCGGCCATGTGCAGCGCGCCGCGGCCTTCATGCTTTTCACCGAGGCCGAGCCTTCGGTGCTCTGCCCCGTGTCGATGAGCTACGCCGTCACGCCCGCGCTGCGCGCCAACCCGGCACTGTGGGCGGCCTGGGGCGACAAGCTGGCCAGCACTGCCTATGACAGCCGCTTCCTGCCGGTGGCGCGGAAGACGGCGGTGACCATGGGCATGGGCATGACCGAGAAACAGGGCGGCTCGGACGTGCGTGCCAACACCACGCGCGCCGAGCCCGACGGCCATGACGCCTGGGGCCGCCGGTTCGCCATCACCGGCCACAAGTGGTTTTTCTCCGCGCCTATGTGCGACGCCTTCCTCGTGCTGGCGCAGGCCGCCGGCGGCCTGAGCTGCTTCTTCCTGCCGCGCTGGATTCATGACGAGAGCGGCGGCGACAGGCTCAACGCCATCCGCATCCAGCGCCTGAAGCACAAGCTCGGCAACCACGCCAACGCCAGTGCCGAGGTCGAGTTCGAGGGTGCCAGCGGCTGGCTGGTGGGCGAGGAAGGGCGGGGCGTCAAGCAGATCCTGGAAATGGGTGCGTTGACGCGCCTGGACTGCGCGCTCGGCACCGCCGGGCTGGTGCGCCATGCACTGTCGCTGGCGCTGCATCACGTCGCGCAGCGGCAAGCCTTCGGCAAGCGGCTGATCGAGCAGCCGATGATGAAGAACGTGCTGGCCGACCTGGCGCTGGAAAGCGAGGCCGCCACGCTGCTGGCGATGCGCCTGGCCGCCGCAGTCGACCGCAGCGAGCAGGGCGCCGGTCACGTCGACTTCGAACACGAAACGCTGATCCGCCGCGTGCTGACACCGGTCGCCAAGTTCTGGATCTGCAAGCGCGGCAGCCACTTCGCCCAGGAGGCGATGGAATGCCTGGGCGGCAACGGTTATGTCGAAGAGCAGGGGCAGGGCGTGATGGCGCGCATCTACCGTGAGATGCCGCTCAATTCGATCTGGGAAGGTGCCGGCAACATCATGGCGCTGGACCTGCTGCGCGCGCTGCGCTCGGGCCCGGTGGCCGAAGCACTGATGCGTGAGGTGGCGCCGGCGCGGCACGCCCATCCGGCCGTGGCCCGGCTGGCCTTGCGCGTGGCCGAGGCCGTGGACGGGCTGACAGAAGAGGCGCAGGCGCGGCGTCTGGCACGCGACGTCGCCTTGCTGCTGCAGGCCGCACTGCTGCATCAGGCCAGCCCCGGCGTGGTCTTCCAGGCCTTCTGCGCGTCGCGGCTGGAGGCTGCGTCCGATGTGTTCGGCCTGCTCCCCGCCGGCACCGACCTCGACATGTTGATCGCCCGCGCGATGCCCGCCGAATCAACCTGAACCGCGACAAACGCGGTCCCCGAATTTTCTGCCCGCCAGACGGGCTACCCCCACAGCAGGAAAGAGACCGATGAACGATCCCCTCAAGCAGCAGGCCGGCCAGACCGCCGTCATCACCGGTGCCGCCTCGGGCTTCGGCCTGGAGGCCAGCCGCATTGCCGCCCGGCGCGGCATGAACGTCGTGATGGCCGACGTGCAGGCCGAGGCGCTGGAGATTGCCGCGCGCGAGATCGAGGCACACGGCGCGGTGGTGCTGGCTTTTCGTCTCGATGTCTCGAAAGCCGCCGAGGTGGAAGCGCTCGCCGCCGCCACCGTGCAGCGCTTCGGTGCACCGCATTTCGTCTTCAACAACGCCGGTGTCGGCGCCGGCGGCCTGATCTGGGAGCACACGGCGAGAGACTGGGAATGGGTGGTCGGCGTCAACCTGATGGGTGTGGCGCATGGCGTGCGCGTCTTCACCCCGCTGATGCTGGCGGCCGCCGCCGCCGACGCCGGCTACCAGGGCCACATCGTCAACACCGCCAGCATGGCGGGTTTGCTGAACGCCCCGAACATGGGCGTTTACAACGTCACCAAGCATGGCGTGGTGTCCATGAGCGAGACGCTGTTCCAGGACCTGGCGCTCGTCACCGGCCAGGTTCACGCCCATGTGCTGTGCCCGTTCTTCGTGCCCACCGGCATCCACAAGAGCGAGCGCAACCGGCCGGCCGGGATGGTCGACGAGGACGCCGAACCCACGCGCAGCCAACTGATCGCGCAGGCGATGAGCGAGAAGGCGGTCAGCAGCGGCAAGCGGACGGCCGCCGAGGTGGCGCAGTTCGTCTTCGATGCGATGGACGAGAACCGTTTCTACATCTTCAGCCACCCGAAGAGCCTCGCCACGGTGCAGACCCGGCTGGAAGACGTGATGTCGCTGCGCAACCCGACCGACCCCTTCAAGGACAAGCCCGAGATCGGCAAAAAGCTGCGCGCGGCGCTGCGCGAATAGCTCTGGCTGGCGCCCCGGCCGGGGCGACGGAGCCGCCGTTTACACTCGCGGATTGTCTTTTCCGGGCTATTTCTCCTGCCATGGCACCCCATTCGAGCGCGCGCGCTCCCGCCGCCTTCGAGCTGAAGAGCGCGGCGCTGACCTTGCTCTCCGTGGTGCTGAAGACGGCCGACCTGGCCGTCCTCGGCCAGGAACTCGACGACCAGTTGGCCGACGCGCCAGGCCTGTTCGACCAGGACCCGGTGGCTGTCGACCTCTCGCCACTGCGCGATGCCGCGGCTCCCATCGACTTTCCGGCATTGATCGAATTGCTGCAGGCCCGTGGCCTGCGGCCGATCGCCGTGCGCGCCGGCAGCACCGATCAGATGGCCGCGGCGCTGGCGGCCGGGCTGGTGGAGGCGCCGGACGCCGCGCCGCCGCGTGCCCGGCTCGCCGAGGCGGCCGCGCGTGTGCCTGCCGAGGCGGCCGCGCGTGTGCCTGCCGAGGCGGCCACGCCTGTGCCTGCCGAGGCGGCCACGCCCGAGCCGGCCAGCGAGCCTGCACTTGTCGACGCGCCGGTTGCGCCAGAGCCCGGGCCGGCGCCGGCCGGCCCGGCTGTCGCCGTGCCCACCATGATCATCGACCGCCCTTTGCGATCCGGCCAGCAGGTTTACGCACGCGGTGGCGACCTGGTCGTGCTGGCGGTCGTCAACCACGGCGCCGAGGTCATCGCCGACGGCAGCATTCACGTCTACGCGCCGCTGCGCGGCCGCGCCGTCGCCGGTGCCCGGGGCGACACCGAAGCCCGCATCTACAGCACCTGCATGGAGCCGCAACTGGTGTCGATCGCCGGCACCTATCGCACGATCGAAACCGCGCTGCCGGCCGACGTGCTCGGCAAACCCGCACAAGTGCGGCTGGACGGCGATCGTCTGGTCATCGAGCCGCTGAAGTCCTGAATTCACACTGAACATCCTTCGCCGGCCCGCACCGCCGGGCGGCCACATCCATCTCCTTGAAAGCACCATCACCGATGTCCAGAATCGTCGTCGTCACCTCCGGCAAGGGAGGTGTGGGCAAGACCACCACCAGCGCCAGTTTCGCTTCCGGCCTGGCCCTGCAGGGCCACAAGACGGCCGTCATCGACTTCGACGTCGGCCTGCGCAACCTCGATCTCATCATGGGCTGCGAGCGCCGCGTCGTGTACGACCTGATCAACGTCATCCACAACGAGGCCAAGCTCACGCAGGCGCTGATCAAGGACAAGCAGTGCGACAACCTCTTCGTGCTGGCCGCCTCGCAGACGCGTGACAAGGACGCGCTGACGCAGGAGGGCGTCGAGCGCGTGCTGAACGAACTGGCGGCGATGGACTTCGAGTACATCGTCTGCGACTCGCCGGCAGGCATCGAGACCGGCGCGCTGATGGCCATGCACTTCGCCGACGAGGCGCTGGTCGTCACCAACCCCGAGGTGTCTTCGGTGCGCGACTCCGACCGCATCCTCGGCATGCTGGGCTCGAAGACGAAGCGCGCCATCGAGGGCAAGGAACCGATCAAGGAACACCTGCTGATCACGCGCTACAACCCGACTCGCGTGCAGGGTGGGCAGATGCTCTCGCTGGGCGACATCGAGGAGATCCTGCGCATTCCGCTGATCGGTGTCATCCCGGAGTCCGAGAGCGTGCTCGACGCGTCCAATCAGGGCGTGCCGGCCATCCACCTGAAGGGCAGCGACGTGTCGGAGGCCTACAAGGACGTGATCGAGCGTTTCCTGGGCAAGGAAAAACCGATGCGTTTCATCAACGCGGCGCGGCAGGGCTTCTTCAAGCGTGTCTTCGGGGGCAGGTGAACCATGTCTTTCCTCTCACTTTTGTTCGGTGAAAAGAAGAAGACGGCCAGCGTCGCCAAGGAAAGGCTGCAGATCATCCTGGCGCATGAGCGCGGCGGCCGCGGCAAGAGCCCCGACTACCTGCCGGCGCTGCAGAAGGAACTGATCGCGGTCATCTCCAAGTACGTGAAGATCCGCCCCGAGGACATCCAGGTGAACCTGGAGCATCAGGACAACATCGACCTGCTGTCGGTGAAGATCGAACTGGCGGACGGCCTGAAGTAGCCCGCCTCAGCAGCCTAGCGCGACGGCCTGCAGCGGCCGCCGGGTCGTGGCATCGGTGACCACGAAGACCACGCGCCGGGGATTTTCGGCCACGCCACGTGACACCTTGAGTACGGCCTTGCCGCCGTCGGCCGCTGGCCAGGCCGGCACCGGCTGGTAGAGCCGCACGACGTGGTCGTGATTCAGCGTCTCGCCCGCGTTTTCGCCCGCGCGCACCTTGCTCTGGTGGCCGTCTTCGACCACCGCCCAATAACCCGACAGCGCCGGCAGCGCCGGCAGCGCCGACAGCGACCCGGCCTGGTTCGGCGCCACCGTCGCGGTCACGATGTCGCCCTCACGCGAGACTGTCACGCTGACCGCGCTGGCAGGCGCTGCGCCGCCTGTTTTCGACAGTTCCAGCTGCTGCGGCAGCTTCGGCCAGTCGCGCCAGTCGCGTCCGCCCGCCACGACTTGCGGCGTGTAGACCGAGTTGCTGCCAGCCAGCCGCGCCAGTTCATGCTGGCGCGCAGTGCCCTCGGGCGTGGCGAAGCGGTCGGGCCAGCCCAGGCGGTCCCAGTAGGTGACGTGGAAGGCCAGCGGCAGCACGTCACTGCGGCCCTTCAGTGTCGACAGCCAGCGGTCGGCCGGTGGGCAGGAACTGCAGCCTTCCGAGGTGTAGAGCTCCACCACGGTGGGCGCGACGGCGGTCGAGCGTGCTTCGCAGGATGCCGTGCCGGCCGCGCCGGCCACGCCGCAGGCCAGCGCGAGGGTGAAGAACGTGGTCAGGCAGTGCTGTGCCATGGAGGTTCCTTTCAGGTGGCTGCGGCTTCGTCGCATGAATCGCGAAAACCTTTCATCCGGACCAGCACCGCGTTTCGAGCCTGGAGCCGGCACGCAGTCCAGTAAAGTGCCGCGCAATGACGAACCTTGCAGTGGTGGTGATAGGCGGCGGCCCGGCGGGCCTGATGGCGGCCGAAGTGCTGGCCGCAAACGGCTTCAGTGTCGATCTTTTCGATGCCATGCCCTCGGTGGGCCGCAAGTTCCTGCTGGCCGGCATCGGTGGCTTGAACCTCACGCACGGCGAACCCTTCGAGGCTTTCGTGCAGCGATATGCCGCCGCCGTGCCCGCGCTGCGGCCGCAGCTCGAAGCCTTCGGCGCCGATGCGCTGCGCGCCTGGGCCTCGGCGCTCGGCATCGAGACCTTCATCGGCAGTTCGGGCCGGGTGTTTCCGACCGACCTGAAGGCCGCGCCCCTGCTGCGGGCCTGGCTGCACCGGTTGCGCGGGCAGGGCGTGCGCTTCCATATGCGCCACCGCTGGCTCGGTTGGACCGACGGCGACGAAGGACCGCCGGCGCTGCGTTTTGCCACGCCTGCGGGTGAGCTGAAGGTCGGGGCACGCGCCGTCGTGCTGGCGCTCGGTGGTGCCAGCTGGCCGCACCTGGGGTCCGATGGCGCCTGGATGCCCCTGTTGTCCGGACGCGGCGTCGACGTCGCGCCGCTGTTGCCGTCGAACTGCGGCTTCGATGTCGCCTGGAGCGACTTTTTCAAGCAACGCTTTGCCGGTGCGCCGCTGAAGGCCGTGGCCATCGAGTGGGAAGAAGCCGACGGCGGCACGCTGCGCCAGGCGGGCGAGTTCGTGGTCAGCTCGGGCGGGGTCGAGGGCAGCCTGGTGTATGCGGCATCGGCCGCGCTGCGCGACCGCCTCGCGGCCGCCGGCACGGCGACGTTTCGGCTCGACCTGCTGCCGCAGCGCAGCGCCGAGTGGGTGGCGCGTGAAGTGGCGCACCCGCGCGGACCACGTTCCTTGTCCACCCACCTGAAGACCCGGCTGAACCTGTCTGGCGTGAAGGCCGGCCTGCTGTGGGAACTGCTGCCCAAGGAATCCCAGGCCGACCCGTTGTTGCTGGCAGCGGCGATCAAGGCGCTGCCCATCACGGTGCTGGCGCCGAGGCCGATCGGCGAAGCCATCAGCACGGCCGGCGGCGTGCGCTTCGACACCCTGGACGACGGTTCGATGCTGCGCCAACTTCCGGGCGTGTTCTGCGCCGGCGAGATGCTCGACTGGGAAGCGCCGACCGGCGGTTACCTGTTGACGGCCTGTTTCGCCACCGGGCACGCGGCAGCGCAGGGCGCGGCGCGCTGGCTGGCGGGCCAGCCCGATTGACCGGCGGCCAGACCCGCGCCCGCCGCCCTTAAACTGCCGGCCTCCCTTCCCCACGCCCTCCGCGGGCCCCGCCTCTTGGACAAGATCGTTCTGCAAATTGCCGCCGAGCTGAAGGTTCGGCCGGCCCAGGTCGCCACCGCCGTCGAACTGCTGGATGGCGGCGCCACCGTGCCCTTCATCGCGCGCTACCGCAAGGAAGCCACCGACAACCTCGATGACATCCAGCTGCGTGAACTGCATGCCCGGCTGGCTTATCTGCGTGAGCTGGAGGAGCGCCGCCTGGCCGTGCTGAAGAGCATCGGGGAGCAAGGCAAGCTGACCCCTGCGCTACGTGCCGGCATCCAGGCCGCACCGACGAAGCAGGAACTGGAAGACCTTTATCTGCCGTTCAAGGTGAAGCGACGCACGAAGGGTTCGATCGCCCGCGAGGCCGGCCTGGAGCCGCTGGCCGACCGCCTGTTCGCCGACCCGGGTTTGACGCCGCTGGCCGAGGCCACGGCCTTCATCGCGGCCCACCCGGGCGGTGCGGCGGCGCTGGCCGAGGCCGGTTTTGCCGACGCGCCCGCGCTGCTGGACGGCGTGCGCGACATCCTCGCCGAACGCTGGGCCGAGGACGCGGCGCTCGTCGGCAAACTACGCGAGTGGCTGTGGGGCGAGGCGCTGTTCCAGAGCAGGCTCGTCGACGGCAAGGACGGACAGCACACCGACGCCGCCAAATTTCGCGACTACTTCGACTACGCCGAGCCGATCCGCACCGTGCCCAGCCACCGCGCGCTGGCGGTATTTCGCGGCCGCACGCTGGAATGGCTGGACGCCAAACTGGTGCTGGATGAAGAAGTCGTGGCCGGAAAACCCGTGTCTCACAAGAAGACACCTGCGGTGTCCCTGGCCGAAGGCCGCATCGCGCGCCACCTGGGCTGGAGCCACGGCCAGCGCCCGGGCGACGAACTCCTGCGCAAGACGGTTGCCTGGACCTGGAAGGTCAAGCTCAGCCTGAGTCTGGAACGTGACCTCTTTGCGCGCCTGCGCGAAGAGGCCGAAAGCGTGGCGACCAAGGTGTTCGCCGACAACCTGCGCGACCTGTTGCTCGCCGCCCCGGCCGGCAAGCGCGTGGTGATGGGGCTCGACCCCGGCATCCGCACCGGCGTCAAGGTGGCGGTGGTCAGCGACACCGGCAAGGTGCTCGACACCTCCACGGTCTACCCTCACGAGCCGCGCTGCGACTGGGAAGGTTCGCTGCACGTGCTGGGCCGGCTGGTGGCCAGCCATGGCGTCAACCTGATCGCCATCGGCAACGGCACGGCCAGCCGCGAGACCGACAAACTGGCCGCCGACCTGATCAAGCGCGTTCAAAGCCTGGCCGCCGACATCAAGATCGACAAGGTCGTGGTCAGCGAAGCCGGCGCCTCGGTGTACTCGGCCAGCGAGTTCGCGTCGAAGGAACTGCCCGACCTCGACGTCAGCCTGCGCGGCGCGGTGAGCATCGCGCGGCGGCTGCAGGATCCGCTGGCCGAACTGGTGAAGATCGACCCGAAGAGCATCGGCGTCGGCCAGTACCAGCACGACATCAACCAGGCCGGACTGGCGCGTTCGCTGGACGCTGTGGTCGAGGACTGCGTGAACGCGGTGGGTGTGGACCTGAACACCGCCTCGGCGCCGCTGCTGGCGCGTGTGTCGGGCTTGAGCGCCACGGTGGCCGCGAGCATCGTGCGCTGGCGCGATGCGCACGGGGCCTTCCGCAACCGCAAGCAGTTGCTGGACGTCTCGGGACTTGGCCCGAAGAGCTTCGAGCAGGCTGCCGGTTTTTTGCGCATCAGGGACGGTGACGACCCGCTGGACCTGACCGGCGTGCACCCGGAGACCTACCCGTTGGTGCAGAAGATGATGGCTGCCACCGGCCGCCCGGTCAGCGAGCTGATGGGGCGCGCCGACGTGCTGCGCGATCTGAAACCAGAAGCGTTTGCGGATGCGCGTTTCGGCGCCATCACCGTCAGGGACATCCTCACCGAGCTGGAGAAGCCGGGCCGCGACCCGCGGCCGCACTTCCAGGTGGCGCGCTTCAACGACGGTGTCGACGACATCAAGGACCTGCAGCCCGGCATGGTGCTGGAAGGCACGGTCAGCAACGTGGCGCAGTTCGGCGCCTTCGTCGACCTCGGCGTGCATCAGGACGGGCTGGTTCATGTCAGCCAGCTGGCCAGCAAGTTCGTCAGCGATGCGCGCGAGGTCGTGAAGACCGGGCAGGTGGTGAAGGTGCGCGTGCTGGAGGTCGACCTGGCACGCAAACGCATCTCATTGACGATGAAGCTCGACGCGCCCGTGCCCGCCCGGGGCGAGGCGCGCGGCGACAACAACTTCCGCCCGGCCGGGCGCGGTGAACGCCCGCGAGGTGGCGCTCATGGCCAGGGCGCCGAGGCCGGCGGCCAGGGCAACGCGATGGCCGCGGCTTTCGCCAAGCTGCAGAAACCTCGCTGACGCATGGTGTCACGCGCGCTGCAGGTGTCTGCCGGCCCGCGTGCGCTGGCGCAGCTGCGCGAGCACGGCCTGCGCCCGGCCGATGTGCGGGTGATCCCGGCGGCGGCCGGCGGCCCGAAAGGGCTGGTGATGAACCCGCTCGACCGCTACCTGTTCGGGCAATGGCTGCCGCAGGCCACGCAGAGCGTGTTTCTGCTCGGCGCTTCCATCGGTGCCTGGCGACTGGCCTGCGCCTGCCTGCCCGACCCCGAAGCGGCGCTGGCCCAACTGGCCGAGGACTACGTCACCCAGCAGTACGAACATGCGCCTGGCAAGGCGCCGAAAGCGGCGGTCGTCAGCCAGGTGCTCGGGCAACAGCTCGACGACAGGCTGGGACGACATGCGCTGCGCATCCTTGCGCACCCCAGGTACCGCTTGCATGTCTTCACCAGCCGCGGGCGCCACCTGCTGGCGCGGCAGGGCCGCTGGCGCACGCCGGTCGGTTACACCGGCGCCTTCATCGCCAATGCGGCCGGCCGGCGCGCGCTGGGCGGCTGGCTGGAACGTGTGGTGTTCGGTGATCCGCGAGAGGCACTGCCGTTTCCGCTGTCGGACTACCGCAGCCACCGTGTGGCGCTGACTGCTGGCAATCTGGGCACGGCGGTGCTGGCGAGTTGTTCGATCCCGTTCTGGCTCGACGCCGTGCACGACATACCGGGCGGCCCACCCGGCGCGTACTGGGACGGCGGCATCACCGACTACCACCTGCACCTGGACTATGCCGCCATGGATGCCGGGCTGGTGCTCTACCCGCATTTCCAGAACCGTGTCGTGCCCGGCTGGCTCGACAAGGCATGGAAGCAGCGCCACCGCGCCAGCCCGAAACTGGCCAACCTGGTGCTGTTGTCGCCGAGCGCCGAGTGGGTGGCCACGCTGCCCGGTGGCAAGCTGCCGGACCGCGCCGACTTCAAGGCCTATGGTGACGATGTTCAGGCCCGTGCCAAGGCCTGGCGCCGCGCCATCGCCGAAAGCCAGCGCCTGGCCGACGAGTTCGCCGAGCTCGTGCAGGACGGCCGGCCGTTCGAAGCCAGGCCGTTGGCCTGAAGCCGCCATCGGTTAAACTGATTGCCCATGAAACCAAAAAGGACGGGAAAGGCACCATGGTTATGACACCGCTGACTGCGACCGGTTTTGCAAAGGCTTAACTGCTGCGCTGTCACGTTCCCACCTTTCTCGGAAACAAAGCGCGGCTCACCACCGCGCTTTGTTGTTTTCTGGAGTCCCGACTATGATTCTCATCACGCTTCCCGATGGTTCCCGACGCGAGTACGCGTCCCCGCTGACAGTCGATGGCGTGGCTGCTTCGATCGGCAGCGGCCTCGCCAAGGCGGCGCTGGCCGGGCGTGTCGACGGCAAGCTCGTCGACACCAGCCACCTCATCGCGGCCGATGCGACCGTGGCCATCGTGACGGCCAAAGACGCCGACGGCCTGGAAATCATCCGCCATTCCACGGCCCACCTGCTGGCCCATGCCGTCAAGGAACTATTCCCCGACGCCCAGGTGACGATCGGCCCGGTCATCGAGAACGGGTTCTATTACGACTTTGCGTACAAGCGACCCTTCACGCCAGAAGACCTGATCGCCATCGAGCAGCGCATGGCCGAACTCGCCGCGAAAGACGAAAAGGTCGAGCGCCGCGTCTTGCCACGTGACGAGGCTGTCGCCCACTTCAAGGGCATGGGCGAGCACTACAAGGCGGAGATCATCGGCAGCATCCCCGAAGGCCAGGATGTCTCTCTTTACCGCGAAGGCGCTTTCGAAGACCTGTGCCGCGGCCCGCACGTGCCCAGCACGGGCAAGCTCCGTTTCTTCAAGCTGATGAAAGTGGCCGGAGCCTACTGGCGCGGTGACCAGGCCAACGAGCAACTGCAGCGCATCTATGGCACGGCCTGGCCGAGCAAGGACGAACTGGCGGCCTACCTGCACATGCTGGAAGAGGCCGACAAGCGCGACCACCGCAAGCTGGGCCGCGAACTCGACCTCTTCCACATGGACGAACATGCTCCCGGCCTGGTGTTCTGGCACCCGAAGGGCTGGACGGTGTGGCAGCAGGTCGAGCAGTACATGCGCCGTGTCTACCAGGACAACGGCTACCAGGAGGTGAAGGGCCCGCAACTGCTCGACAAGAGCCTGTGGGAGAAGACGGGCCACTGGGACAAGTACCGCGACGCGATGTTCACGACCGAGTCGGAGAAGCGTGACTACGCGCTGAAGCCGATGAACTGCCCCGGCCATATCCTGATCTTCAAGCAGGGCATCAAGAGCTACCGCGACCTGCCTTTGCGCTACGGCGAGTTCGGCAACTGCCACCGCAACGAACCCACCGGCGGGCTGCACGGCATCATGCGAGTGCGCGGCTTCACGCAGGACGACGGCCACATCTTCTGCACCGAAGACATGATCCTGGACGAATGCGTGGCCTACACGGCGCTGCTGCAACGTGTGTATGCCGACTTCGGCTTCCAGAACATCATCTACAAGGTGGCCACAAGGCCAGCGGCGCGCATCGGGTCCGACGCCACCTGGGACAAGGCCGAACACGCGCTGATGGAAAGCCTGCGCCGCAGCGGCTGCGAGTTCGAGATCGCGCCCGGCGACGGTGCGTTTTACGGCCCGAAGATCGAGTACACGCTGAAAGACGCCATCGGGCGGCAGTGGCAGTGCGGCACGATGCAGGTCGATTTTTCGATGGCCGAGCGGCTGGACGCGGTCTATGTGGCCGAGTCCGGCGAGCGCCTTCATCCGGTGATGCTGCACCGCGCCATCGTCGGCAGTCTGGAGCGTTTTATCGGCATCCTGATCGAACAGCATGCCGGCGCCATGCCGGCCTGGCTGGCGCCTGTGCAGGTGCTTGTGACGCCGATCACCGACCAACAGGCCGAATATGCCGAGTCCGTGTCGAAAACGCTGCAAAAACAAGGAGTTAGAGTCTCACTTGATTTGCGCAACGAGAAAATCAACCGTAAAATACGAGAGCATTCATTGCAGAAGGTTCCGTACATCCTCGTCGTAGGCGACAAGGAAAAGGCAAACGGGGCCGTTGCGGTGCGCGCCCGCGGCAATCTCGACCTCGGCGTGATGCCCCTAGCAGACTTCTCGTCGAAGCTGCAGGCGGACATCCACCCGAGGGCTTGAAGCCCAAGCGCGCTCTGTTTTTTTGGAATCGTGGCCCGCGTATGCCTGTGGGCTGCCTGAGGAGTTGACACTATCGCTACCTTCATGGACCGCCGTGTGCCCAATGCGGAGCGCAAGCACCGGCTGAACCGGGAAATCATGGCGCCACAAGTGCGCCTGAACGGGGTCGAGAACGAGCCGCTTGGCATCGTCAGCATCCTGGAAGCGCTTCGAATGGCCGGCGAACTCGACGTCGATCTGGTCGAAATCGCGGCGACGGCAGACCCTCCGGTGTGCCGGCTCATGGACTACGGCAAGTTCAAGTACCAGGAACAGAAGAAGGCCGCCGAAGCCAAGAGCAAGCAGAAGGTCATCGAGATCAAGGAAGTCAAGTTCCGTCCCGGCACCGATGAAGGTGACTACGTGATCAAGATGCGCAACCTGCGCCGTTTCATCGCGGAAGACGGCGACAAGGGCAAGGTCACGCTGCGTTACCGCGGCCGCGAGATCACCCACCAGGACATCGGCATGCGGCTGCTGGAGCGCATCAGGGATGAACTGTCGGATGTCTCCATCGTCGAGAACATGCCCAAGCTTGAAGGGCGCCAGATGATCATGGTGCTGGCACCGAAGAGAAAGTCCTGAGAACGTTGTAGTTTCGGTGG